>Ga0209092_10000434_pt1 | contig 40679 bp, 24 predicted proteins | sample FraStrMetagenome_FD_187446 | JGI IMG/M metagenome (GOLD analysis project Ga0209092, IMG submission 187446) | Marine eukaryotic phytoplankton communities from Arctic Ocean - Fram Strait ARC3M Metagenome (SPAdes) (version 2) | ecosystem: Environmental > Aquatic > Marine > Oceanic | place: Fram...
TTATCATATAGATGATGATTTAGAACACATAAAAAAGAATGGTAAGGCAAATAAAGACAGATCAAAAGGCTGTATGTGTGTTTACAGAAGATTTGTTAATACTGATGTACCGTGTGAGATGCCTGTCGCTTTTTATACTGATCGACCAGAAAGCAAAGCTATTTTTTACGAAAATTGCTTAAAATTAGCTATCTTTTACGACAGTCTTGTGTTAGTTGAATACAATGACGATGGTTTTTTAAAATATTTTATTGAAAAAAAGATGACTAGGTATTTAAAAGAAAGGCCTCGTTCTGCTGATTCTCCTTATTCTGTTGTAGCCAACAAGTATGGGGTTCATATGAAAACTCATCAGAAAAAACTAATAACAGAATTGATTGACGAATACATAAAAACGAGTTGGGAAGACATTTACTTCTTAAAACTTTTAATAGAGTTAACCGTTTATGGAACTAAGAACACAGATAGAGCAATGGCTTTTGGTATAGCCTTATTGCATGATATGGATAATTTGAGAAAAGTAACTCATAAAAAAGACAAAGAAGAAGAAAGAATGCATATACCACATTTTGCTAAAGATAGTTCAGGTAATATTATTTCTATACATAATAAAAATAACTCAAACCTAAATAATTCAAGCAGAAAAGCTACTTTTGATTATAACTTTGATGAAGAATAAATAATATGAAATTTTCAAAACAAAACATACCAGAATCTCAGAAAACTAAAGAATGGCATAATGGCTGTCTTGATGATATTTTAAAATATAACAAATCAAGTTCAAGTTATGCTGCTGAAAAAACAAAAGATTATGAAAACTATTTATTAGTTACGGGGCAGTTTGATAAAAAACAATTTAAATATGTTACAGACATGTATGGAATTACAGCTCCTGCTCGTTTTGTTAATTATCCTATCATAATGCCTAAGATTGATTTATTGGCTGGTGAGATAGTTTCTCAACCATTAAAGTGGTCAGTAAATGTTGTTAACAGAAATGCTATTAGAAGAAAAAACGAAAAGAAAATTCAAATGGCAGCAGAAGTAATTCTAAAGCCTATAAGAAGAGAAATAGAAAAAGCACTTGGTACTGAATTAAAAGATGAAGAAATTGGGGAAGAAGTTCCCGAAGATGTAGAACAATTTCAAAACAAAAGATTTAGAGACATTGTAGAAGAGCAAGTTCATGTTGGATTAAATTTCATATCACAAAAACAAAAACTAAAATCTGTTTTTAAAAGAGGGTTTTATGATTTAACAATTACAGGAAAAGAATTTTATAGAGTTACCGTAAAAAACAGAGACCCTTATATTGAAAGAATTGATCCTCGCTCTGTAATATATGATTTTGATTCTGACAAAGAGAACTTACAAGATTCTAAATTTGCAGGTCTTGATAATTGGTACACTGTTAATGAAATAGTAGACAGGTTTCAACTTTCAGGAAGTGTAGTTGATGAATTAGAAAAATTAGAAAAAATGGATTCTAATTCTATTAACGAATTAAATTCTGGCTACGATTGTTACATGAGTAGTAATTCTACAAATTTAAAAGTTCGTGTTGTTGATGTTGAATGGAAATCATTCAAAACAATGAAATATAAAGTAACTCCTAATAAATATGATAAGTCTATTGACTTTTATAAAATGGTCAAAGATGATTATAAAGGTAAAGATGGAGAAAAGGTTGTTACAAAAGTTATTTCTGATGTAAGGTATGCAATAAGAGCTGGTCATGAAATTCTTTTAGCTTGGGGGAGAAAACCAAACATTGTTAGACATGAAGATAATTATGCTAATTGTAAATTAGGTTTTTTTGGAATTATTAAAAACAGTTTTAATTCTCAAACACTATCTGTAGTTGATTCTCTTAAAAACATTCAAATACTTTATAATCTTGTTATGTATCAAGTTGATTTAGCAATGGCAAGATCAGGAGGTAAAGCTTTAGTTTATGATGTTTCTCAAAAACCTAAAAACGTACCATTAGAAGATGTAATGTATCATGCAAAAAACTCTGGACTTGTTATTATAAACAGTAGATCAGAAGGAATGCAAGGAAGTTCTTTTAATCAATTTCAACAAATTGATTTAACATTATCTCAATCTATTGGTCAATTAATTAATTTAAAAGTAATGCTTGAGCAGACAGCTGATCAGTTAACAGGTATTACTGCTTCTCGGTCTGGTATAAGCAAATCAAGTGACGCTGTTGGTGTAAATGAAAGGAGTGTTATGCAGTCTACGTTGATTACTGCACCATTGTTCGATTTACATTATGATATAATCGGAGATGTAATGAACGAGGCTGCTAACTTGTTTAGGTATTGTTGGTCAGAGGAAAACAGAATGATAAATGTTTTTGGAGATATGGGATTTGAAACATTCAAATGGGATAAATCTTCAGCATTAGACGAATATGGAATTTTTGTAGAAAACTCTTCAAAAGAGCTACAAAGAAAACAATCTATGTTCTCTTTAATGGATAGAATGGCTTCTACAGGAAGTCTTGATCCAATTTCAAGTATTAAAGCTATGAACGCTGAATCAGCTTCTGAAGTTGAATCTATACTTGTTAAAGGAATGAAAACTATGCAAGAAATGCAACAACAACAAAGTCAACAGCAAAGTGAAATTGCTCAACAAGCAAATGAAATAAATCAACAAAAAATAAATGTTCCAATTGAAGTTGCTAAAATTAAAGCAGAAGCTGACATAAGAACTACTGCTATGAAATTAGAAGGAGAAGAAAATATAAATTCTTTTAATTCTGAAAGAGCAGAAGATATGCAGTCTGTAGAGTCTCAATCAAAATTAGATCAACAAATGTTGGCAGATTCAAATAAAGAAACTCAGATGATGAACGATCAGTCAGAACAATTAAATGAAGAATCAAATGAAGTAAATCAATAATTGTTATAATAATTAATTAAATTTAGACATGAGTATAGAAGAAAAAGAAAAAGAAAACGGACTAAGCGAAGAAAACAAAGGAGATATTTTTGATTTCAGTGCTTTCACAGAACCAGTAAAAACTTTAGAAGTAAAAGAAGAAAAAGCTCCTGAAAGAGAAAAACAGGTTGAAACAGAAAAAAGTAATGATGGCGAAAATGCTAATTCTTTTAGTGATAGTGATAAGTCAGATAGAAGCGACAATAATTTTATTTGGGGTGATGCTATTCCTGACCGAAATAGCAATAGTTTTAATCAGAATGAAACAAAAACTGAAAACGCTAACGAAACAATTAAAACAGAAGAGAGTAAAGAAGTTAATAAAGAAGTAGATAATAAAGAAATTTCTATTTCAGAAGATCAATTTAGTTATGTAGCTAATGAGTTAAATTTAAAAGCAAAAAACATAAACGAATTAAAAGAATCATTAACTGATATTGTTAATGAAAATAAAAGATTAAAAGAAAACTACCCGAAAACTAATGAAAAAATTGGAAATTACAAAAAACTTCTTAATTTAGAAGATAAAGATTTAGTAACCGAAAATTTAAAGGTTGATGGGTTTGAAGGAAAAGAATTAGAAAATGCTATTGAAAGATATTTAGATAACGATATTTTAGATATAGAAGCCAAAAAAATACGCAACACCTTAACCAGTGCTATTGACTTTGAGAAAAAAGAGTTAATTAACGCCGAAGCTAATGAAATTGCAAAGCAAAATCAAGAGCGAGAAGATGGTATAAGGGAATTAAATTCTTATTTAGGTTCAACGGACCAAATGTTTGGGTTTAAGATGGCAACTTCTGACAAAGTGGACAATGTTCGAAAAGATCATGAAGAATACATCACAAGCGGAAATTACTTAAATGAAATCACTTCGAGTTCTTCATCATTAGCTGAATCAGCTTGGTTATGGAGAAACAGAGAAACTATTTTAAAAGCTATGAGAAATCAAGGCTTTAATAGTGGTCGTGCTGATATCATTAAAGAAATTGGCAATCCTGACGCAAATGCAGGAACAAGAACATTTGCAGACCCGAGTACAGGAGAGGGATTTGATCCTGGAAAATTTGGAATAAGAAATAAATAATTATTAATTTTTAATAAAAAAAAATATGCAGTTTCACAAAGGAACATACGGAAAAGAAACTATTGAAGCGAATTCTTTAGTTCAAAATCTTTTGAAATACCCAGAAATTTCAAAAACATTAATCAGACAATACCCTCAGTATTCTCTTAACTATTTTGTAGATGGAACTTCTCGTTTTGCTAAAGAAGACTTAATTGGAGACAATTCATTCAAGTGGGCAATCTTAGGAAGATTAAACAGACCTTCAACTTTAACAGGTGGTGGTGCAGGAAATGGTCTAGGAATTGGAACATTTACTTTTGAAACAGAAGAAAACTATTTAAATCCTAACGATGTAGTTAAGTTTAAAGATGGTACTCAAGCAATTATTTTAGGTGAGCCAGTAGCATCTGCTCTTGGTTATACATTTTCTGCAAAACTTCAAACTAATGATGTTACTAAAATTTTAGCAGCAGGAAACATAGGAATAGGATTGACTGTTAACACAGCAGGTAACGCATTTCCTGAAGGATCAGAAAGAGGTTATGAAAACCATGTTTACCCAGATTGGTATGTAAACTATTTAGGAACATCAAGAAAGGCAAAATCTATTACAGGTTCAGCTTTAACTGATATTACTTGGATTGAAAACAACGGACAAAGACTTTGGTTTTTTACAGATCAAAAGTTAATGGAAGAAGAGTTTTTATATCAAAGAGAACTTTCTGATTGGTATGACGAATCAACAATGGATGCTAATGGTAATCCAATGGTTTTTGGAACTGATGGAAAAGCTATTATTAAAGGAGATGGTGTTCTTAAACAAATTGATGCTGCAAACGTAGATACTTACAACGGAGCGTTAAGTGAAGAAAGAATTACTGATTTCTTAGCACAATTGGCTTTAAGTACAGGTTCTATTTCTTCTCATTGGATGGTTTTTACTGGTACTGCTGGTAGAGTTGCTTTTCATAGAGCTATGAAAGAATTAGTTTACCCAAGTGGTAACTTAGTATATGATGCTAAAGTTGGAATGGAAATGGAAATAGGTGTTAATTTTACGACTTACAATGCTTTAGGTCATAGATTAACATTGGTTCACAATCCATTATTTGATGATAAAAACATACACACTGATATTGATCCTGCAACTGGTTATCCAAAAGAATCTTTCAGAATGGTGTTTTTAGATTTTGGTTCAACTGATGGTGTATCAAATGTAGAAAGAAAAATTAAAGGAGCAGGTGGAATTGACCGTTCTATGATTGTTAAGTATATCCCAGGAATGGTAGATCCTTTCGATCAAGGTTCAATGAAAGCTGCAAATTCAAGAGATGCTTTTACTTGTGAGATTCTTTCTGAATCTTGTATGGTAGTTAGAAATCCTCTTTCTTGTGGACAATTAATTTTTGCATAAAAAAAACAAATTTAAGAGAAAAAGAAAATGACTTATACAAAAGCAGAAGTGAAAGACTTGACAAAAGGAGTAGATTCATCAGGTATAGTAGAAGTGCGTTTGGTTGACCCCAAACGTACTGGTACTATAACAGTTAGAGGATTTAACGAAATTGATAAATACGGTTCTCATAAATGGAGAGAGTTAGTTGATGGAAATGGAGTAATTAGGGTAGTTAAAATTCAAAGAAAAAGAAGTTTAAACCTTAGTTCCGACAATGACAGAATACTTTATGCTCACTTACAAAAACACACACATTTTGTAAACGGTCCAAGACCTTTATTAAAACTTGTGAATGTTGAAGAACAAGCTAAAGATTTTATCTCTCATAGAGAAATTAAAACTGAAGCTGAATCATTAGTTAAAAACTTTAGTGATGAAAAACTAAAAGATTTAGCAAGAGTATTGACTATTAATGTTAGAAGAAATTCAAGCATTACTGTATTAAAAAGAGAGCTTTATAATTTTATAGATTTACATGATAACAAAGCTCAAATATCTAATGCAGAAAAGTTAGTAAACGAAGTTAACTCTGAAGATTATGAAACTAAAGTGTTGCTAAGAAAAGCGATGTCAGAAGATATTATTAAAGAATCTTTGAATCGTTTAATGTTTGGTACAATTAGTTTAGGTACTTCTTTTAGTTCAGCAGTTCAATGGGCAAGGAATAATAAAGATTTATTAGCAGAAATTGAGACAAGTTTAAAAAACAAAAAATAAGATGAATATAGTTGAAATGCATACCTTATGTGATTTGCTTATAGATAAAGCAAATGCTCCTTGGTTTTCCTCTCAAGAAAAAGATGATTTTATTAATTTAGCTCAAGCTGAATATGTAGATAAAAACTATAGACTTTTTGAAAAAGATGAAGAAGTTAGAGCAAAGCTTAATAATCTAGTTCGCAGTATTGCATTAGGTACAACTCAACAAATATTGTTATCGGCTATAACTGATTTTCGTTATGCTCTTAGATTAAAAGGAACAGCCCCCAACAAGTGTGGCAGATTAATAAGCCAACCTATTGTACCAGTGCAATGGGATGATGAAGCTGAAAATCAACTAGATCCATTTAACAAAGCAACAGATCAGAATATGGGTTATACCCAAGAAAATGTGGTAAGTATCGGAAATGTGTTTAACATATTATCCGATACTATTCCTACTCTTGTTTCTTTAGTTTATTTAAAAACTCCAATTAATGTTCTTAATGATGTTGTTACTCCTGCAAATAATATTGCCTGTGAATTAGCACCTTCATCGCATGAAGAAATTGTTAATTTAGCAGTTAGAAAAATGTTAGGTACTGTTGAAAATCAAACTCAATATCAAGTTCAAGCCAATGAAATAGTAAGTCAAAATCAAAATCAATAATTTTGTTAAAAAACAATTAAATAAATATAAAAATAATTTTAAAATAAATTAAAATGAGAAACGAAATCGCAGTTGTAAACAACACAGCAGGTTATGCACCAGCTCTTGCAAATGGAAATGTAGAATTGTCTCAAGGCTTTTCAGTTCCTGTAGGATTCTTAAAAGGAGCAAACGTAGTAAACGTAGTACACGCAGCTGGTACAGGAAGTGCTGTAATAATTACATTTGGAGGAACTTTTGGTTTAGCTGATACTGCTAAAATAGTAATTGAATCTAATTTAACTAGCAGACAAAAATTTGTTAAAGCTTATACTGTTACAATTACTTCTGATTTAATTGGAGCAACAGCAGCAGCAACTAGAACAAATGTAGCTAATGCTTTTAAAAATAAATTTTTAAGAGAAATTAATGCAGGACTATTAGATTATCCAATATCTACAGCAGTAGTTTCTGGTGCTGCAAATAATGTACTTACAATTACTCAAAAAGGTAAAGCTCAAGCAGGTATTTCAGGTAGTGGTTATTCAGATGGTGCTGGAACTTTAGTTAAAACTTCAGTAGCTTTTGTACCTTCTAATGGTACTGCTGCTGATCTTAAATTAAAAGGTATTAAAGCTTCAGATATAACTTCTGCTTCTTATGATACTGTAAAAATTGATTTAAGTATTGATGCTGCTATTCCTTTTATTGATTCAAAAGGAGTAATAGTAAAAGAACTTTATTTATTTGTTGTAGCAGGAAGAGGTGCAGCTACTAAAACTGCAATAGATGCGTTTTAATAATGAATAATAACAAATTAAAAGCCTGTGTACTATCACAGGCTTTTTTTTATTAAATTTATAATATGGCAACATTTAATCAATTAGCTTATAACATTAGAAATATAGCCAATAGAGGTCAAGGAAATTCAGATGACGAAAGACTAAAGATTAGTCAAGTTAAATTTTGGATTCAATATTATAGGTCTGAAGGAATTAATCAATTTACAGATTACGGAAAAGACATTAATCCACAGTTAATTCAAGACCTCGGTATTATTCCTTTAATAGAAGTTGATAAAACTGATTCTAATTGTCCTAATGTAACTTGGGGTTGTAAAATTAAAAAAGTTGTTTTGCCAAAGTTTGTTGGATTTCCAAAAGGAAGAGCTGTTTCTTTTTTAGGAAAAATAGATAAAATAACTCCATTTATAAAAGGAGATGCTGACACTGAATATTTTAAATCTGAAACTAGATTTGGTAAAATAATGTCAAGAGGACATATTATTGGTCAAAATTATTATTTAGAATTATCAAAAAATGATGCTGACCTTAAATACATTAATGTTCGTGGTGTTTTTGAAGATCCTACTTCTATAAATACTTATGCTAAAACAGGTTGTGAACCAAAATGTTTTGACGATGAAACAGATGAATACCCATTACCGTTAAATATGTATGTATATGTTTTAACTAACATATTACAAAAAGAACTTGCATATAGCGAACAAGCTGTTAATGATGAATTAAACGATGCAAGAGAGGGTTATGCAAAAATGGGATAATAAAGGAAGAGTTAATTTATTTGGTATTTATTGTTCTGCAATAGATCAAATAAAAAAAGATTTATCAAACAAACCTCACTTAAAAAAAAGAACAATTACTTATAGAGAGTTTTATTTAATAATTTCTATTTACTTTACTGAAATATTTAATATTGTTCTTTCAGGATTAAAATATAATTTATTTAATAGATTTGGTTCTATTAGAATAGTTAAAACTAAATTAAACAGATATAAACCTATATATTACAAACCAACAGATACAAACGAAAATTACACTAAAGGATATTGGCATTTTATTTTTTTTGATGCTCCTAAAAAATGGCGAAAACATAATTTTGTTTTTAGTAGAAAATACAAGGGATTAATGATGAATAAAATTAATTCGGGTTTTGAGTTCCCAGACTTTACTCAAGAGGGTAATAAAGGTTTTATTTATAAAGTAAAATAAAAATGGAAGGAAACAAAATATCAATTAAAAGAATTATAGGTAATGTTATTGGTAATTTACAAATAAAAAATGTTAATTCTTGCATAGATGATTTTGCAAGATGGGCATTAGAAGCTGAAAACTTTATAGGAACTTCAAATAGCTATGTGCATAAAGAATGTTTAATAAAATTTAAAGGAATGAAAGCATGTATTCCTGATGATGTAATCTATATAAATGCATTAAAATACAATAATTATCAAATTGAACTTACCAATAAAAACTTCACTATGTTTGATAAAGGAGCTTCTAACGGAGGTTCTAAACACTTGGCTACTGTTTCTTCAGCTAAATTAAATACTGGCGTTACATCTCAATCTAACGTTAATGATTTAAACAATAATGTAGTCTTCTCTATTAAAAATAGATATATATACATAAATTCAAAATCTATTGAAGAAATTGGTATTTCTTACGAAGGTATTGCTTTAGACGAAAATGGATGGCCTGAGATTTCGGAAAGCCACGAACAAGCAGTTCAACAATATTTAATGTGGCAGTATAAAGTTGCTGAGTATGTAAATGGAAAAATACCTCAACATGTTTATGCTACTCTTGAACGTAGGTGGTATGAGTTGTGTGCTCAAGCAAGAGGAGATGACGAATTACCTTCTCAATCGGAAATGGAATATTTAGGTAACATGATGAATCAGTTAATGCCTTTACCAAATAAAAAATTCTTCTAATGACAAAAATTAGCAAAAACATATTTAGTAAGGGTCTTAGCAAAGATTACGATTCTTCAAATGTGTCTGCATATTCAATGATTGATAACATTAACGGTAGATTAATGTTTAATGATAAAGGAACTTTAGATTGGGTTGAAGATAATGGAAATAAAATTTCCTTTACTATAAGTGCTAACAACGGTACTGATCCTAATCCATACAATCCAATTGGTTATACGGGAGATGGAAACATTAAAGTTATTTTTTCTGTTTCTACTGTAGAAACAACTCCTGGTTCTGGATTGTTTTTTTCAGAAATAGGTATAATTGGTACTGATTCTGAAGGTAATGGAACTTATGCAACTTTGTTTAATGATTCTTCTGATCCTGACCTTTTAAATTTTAATTCTATTAATCAAATATGTGCTAGATTTTTATATGAAAATGATAAAATAATTAGAGTGTTTTGGGTTGATGGTGTTAAAACAACAGTTCCTAAATCAAATCCACCAAGAGTTTTTACTTTTAAATTTAATAATAATTTTAATAGAAATGTTGTCACTGCTTATACTCCTGTTAGTTCTTCGGTACATAGTATTAATAGTCAAGCGGACTTTTTTCCAGGAATAATTAAGTTTGTCCAAACTATATCAGGAAATCTTCTTACAGGTGTTTATCAATACTCATACAGGTTAATTACTATTGATGGTTATGCTACTCCTTGGATAACTCCTACAAGAAAATTCTTTGTTACTTCTGATTCTGTAAGTAATACAAATTGGAATGTATATGAAATGGAAGGTAGTGGAGTAAATTCTGGTAAAGGAAATGAAATTCAAATAAAAGGAATTGATCAAAGATATTACCGTATTCAAGTTGCATATTTATTTTCAGAGTCTAATGCACAAATAAAAGAATCAGGTACTTTTATTGATGTATTAATTGATAAAACTACTGGTGGAAATATAGAATCTTTTAATCATGTTGCTAATAATGGAGTTCCTGTTGCAGTTGACGAAATTGCAGGAAGATTTCAAGGAATAGCAGGAGCTAAAACTTTAGACATAAAAGATTCTACTTTGTATTATGGTAATCTAAACGAAAATGTACTTGAAGTAACAAATGCTGAAATAGAAAATGTTTTAGCAAACCTTACTATAGTTCCTACTTTTAGAGATATGACTTCTGACACAAATTCTCTAGGTCCAAGTACTCCGCCAATAACTCATCAAAATTTATATAATAATAGCACTATTCAAAAAAGAATGTTTTCAGGTTCTTTTGAAAATTATAATCTTAACAATGATTATTCTAATTACAAAGGAACTCAAGTTGAGAATTTGTTTACTGGTTATTTTAGAGGAGAAACTTATAGATTTGCAATTGTTTTTTACGATAAACTAGGTTATCCATATTTTGCTTTTCATTTAGCTGATTTTAAATTTCCAGAACAACATAGTACAGATTACACATATGAAAGATTAAAACTTGATGGAAGTGTAGTTAATGTTTCAGCATCTTTATCTCAACCTGCTTGCCCAACTAATGATTATTTGTATGCTCCAATAACAAGTGATCCTATTGTTTTAAACGATCCTTTTCATGTTGCTAGTTATTCTCATTTAAGAATAATGGGAATTGACGTTAGTGGTATTGACATATCGGGAATTAAAGATAAAATTAGTGGATTTTCTATAGTTCGTACTGACAGAGATGTTACAATTATTAATCAAGGTATATTGTTACCTGCTGTTATTGATGCTGATGCAGGTTCTAGAACAAATCCTCTTCCTGTTGCTCATCAAGGTTTTGCTAATGTTGGTGGTGTTCTAACATTACTTGGAGTTGTAAATCAAAGTGGAAATAATGGATATAGAATAAGACCTAATCAATCTTTGTTTTATTCTCCTGAAAATGATTTTGATATATCTACTATTCCTGTTGTTCAAACGCCAGATAGATTAAAAATAGTAGGTTCTTGTTATAAACAAGCATCACAAGTAGGAACAGTAAGTGGTTATAATAACGGTATTCATCATACTTATGCTGATACAAATGCTTCAAATCCTACAGATCATAGATGGAAATCTCCTCAAATAATAAGTAAATGGTATAGGTCTTTAAATCTTTATCATAATAGTATAAATGACTCTACTATACCTCAATATGGAGCTACTGCTAGTATAGTATATCAAAAAATTCTTGGATTAGCTGAACAAGCTCCTAATTATGAACTTGGGCTTGATTTTCATAATAGTGCTTCTTATGATACTGCTAATTGGCCAAATGTTGAAGGTTTTGGAGATAGTGGAGACCCTTATGATATGTGGGGTAAAAACACTATTTTATATAAACATACTAATTTTGGAATATCTTCTGCTTGTAGATTTAACTACAATTCTACTTCAAATTTAAATCAAGACACTCAAGCAGGTTCTTTAATTGCAAATTATATAAGACCAAATTTAAACCCATATGGAGGTGTAAATCCAAGTGCTCTTCAATTGTCTACTTTTTATTCTACAGGACATTTTCAACCAGTTGGAAATCCAACTTTTACTTCTGCTACTAACGATATTTACAATAATATAGAAGTTTATGGTGGAGATTGTTATTTAGATTATTTAGGTTTTCTAAGAATGTATGCTAGGTATAAAAATACTGACGAAGACGTTTCTTATTCTGTTGTTTTTCCATATGAATGTATTATTAATCATTCTTTAAGGCAAGCGTCTTCTGTTCAAAATCCAATGTATACAGATGTAGGTGCAAGACCTCAAAAAGAATTTGATACACCTGGAAGTACTGCTTTTATTAACGGAATTTTTATAGCTAATAGTGGAGGTTCTAAATTACTTGAAGAGTTTAACTATAATGATGTTCTTACGTTTAATGAACTAAATAATTTTTTTAATAGTCAACCAATCGGCTTCCAAAACAACAACGAGTTTCCCGTAAGATGGAGGCATACATTGAATAAATTCTACGGAGACCCAATAGATTCATGGAGACAATTTGAAATAAATAGCTTTAAAGACGTTAATGGTCAGCATGGTCAAATAACATCTTCATCTTTTTTGTTTGGTGGAATTTATTCTTTTCAAGAAACTGCTTTTGGAAAACTTAGAACTTTTGATCGTGCAGCACTTGAAAGTGAAAACACTACATCTTTAACAACAGGTGTTGGTCCTGCTTTGGATGGAGTTGATTATATATCTAGTAAATCAGGGAATCAACATCAATGGTCTTTAGTAAACACAGGTAAAGCACTTTATTGGATAGACGTTTTCAATGGTAAGTCTATGAGGTTTGGTCAAGATGGAACAACTTATTTGTCAGACACTAATTCAATGCATACTTTTTTCCAAAAACAATCTAAGTTCTTTTTAAATAAAGATAATCCATCTAATTTAGATGGGATTCTAGGTTCTTGGGATTCTAAAAATAGAGAAGTTCTTTTTACTTTTAAAAGAGACGAATATCTTGTTAGGTCAAACATATTTGTAATAAAGTCTGATGTTTTAACTGATGTTGACTATTACGAAAATAATGAAACTGTTTTTGTTAATTGGACAGGAACTAATCTTCCTACAAGTGGTTTACATCTTCCTTCTGGAAATTCTCAAAACGGAAACAATTATAATACTTTGCAATACGTTTCTTTAAAAGTTGGGTCTAATTCAATGTATGTTTCACAAATTAATGGTACAACAATAACAACTTTAGTTCAAATTGTAGCAGGTCAAAACTACTTATTTTCAAGACCGACAGAATTTGATAATTGGGAATTTGTTCAAATTAATAAAAGTAAAATAACTCCTTTTAGATCAACTGTTGTTTATTCGGAATACATTTCTGCATTTACTCAATTTCATTCTTTTAAACCTAAATTTTCTATTTCTCATAATAAATTTTTATTAACACAAGACTCTGATATTACACAAAGAATTTTTTACGTTCATGGAAAAAACCCTTTAATGGCTAATTATTATGGTTTAAATTATAAAACTTCTATAGAAGTTGCTGTAAACGATGGAAGTGAATTTTCTAAACTTTTTGATAATTTAAGAGTAGCAATAAATACTATTGGAACTACAACTATGGATAAATTTATATTTTCTACTCAAAAACAAGATAGATTTTATAATGTTCAAGGAGATGGAAGAGTTAAGTTTTTAGAAGATAATTTAAGATTACCAATAAGAAGACAAGATCAATCTGACAGAATGAGGGGAAGATTTCTAAATATGATATTAGAGTTTGGTAACAACTCTAATAAGTCAGTAAAAATTGATAACTTCATAAATCATTATAGAGTTTCTAATAGAAAATAATTATGGCAATATTTAACGATACAAGAGAGCTTTCAACACAAAAACGTCATGTTGGTATGAAGCGAATGACTGGCTTTAGAAAACAAGTAGCCGCATTAGCGGGATATAAAGATGACGGAACAAAAAATTGGTGGGGAAAAATAGGAGGTACAAAATATTTACTTGGAACAGGAGTAGTAGGTGAATCAATTCAAAGAGGTGTTGGTCAATGGGCTTCTAAAGGAAGTGATGCTAACCAAGTTTTTAAAGAAACTAATGATGAATTTTTTCAATCAAAATTGGCTGAAGTAAATATGAATCTTGAAGGAGCAAAACTTGCTGCTAAAGTTGTTGGTGGTGTTCCAGGAGGAGGTGATGTAGCAGGAGGTAATGTAGGAACAGGTGATCTTGGAACAGGTGATGTTTCAACAATGAGTGATGGAGCAGAAGGAGGTAGTGGTATTGGCACAGAAGGTATGAGTGGATCAGAAAGTTCAATCAGTACTGAAAATTTAAATAATTATCTAGGAAAAAAAGGTAAAGATCTTATTGAAGATCAAATTAATAAAACATCAGAAAAGTTATCAGGTAATAAAACAGATAAAGAATTAGTTAAAGATTTAACTGAAGAAGAGGAAGAAGATGGGGTTACTGATGTTGATGAAGAAGCTCTTAAAAAGAAAAATAAATTTACAAAAGCTAATGAAAAATTTAAAAATGTTACAGATAAAATTCCTGCTGCTGGTAAGTTTTTATCTACAATGTCTCAATACAGAACATCATATTTAAATTTAGAGAATGAAGCTGATAGAATTTCATCTAATTTAAAAAGAAAAACTGCAAAAGAAAATGAATTTAATTATTTATAGACATGCCTGGTATTTTAGACAAACATAAAAACAAAAAAAACTACACCTAAGTTTAGTCCTCCAATAAAACAAGATATTAAAGAAATAAAAACATCACTTAATAATAAAAAAGATATGCCTAACAGTTCTAAAAAACAAATAAATTTACAAAATCTAAAATTAGGATATGTTAGTGCTTTCGATCCTAAAACTCAAAAACCTGTAGGAAAAGCAAAACTTGTTAGTCCAAAAGAAACAAGGAAATTCTTAATTAAATTAAAGAAAATTTCTGATAAATATCCTGGAACAACTCCTGAAGATTTTTTATCTGTAATGATAAAAGAAAACAGTTTAGATAAAGATGGTGTTCTTTTGTTAGATCAAAAATCACAATTAAAGACAAATTCAAAAAATGGAAGAGCAAGAGGTTTAATACAGTTTGTTCCTAAAACAGCAAAAAGGTTAGGTTTAAATCAAGATGATTTAGCTACAATGACACCTTCTGATCAATTAGACTATGTAGATAAATATTTTAAAGGAGCAAAAAAAGGTTCTTTAAAAAACTACTCAGATTTATATATGTTTACTTTTCAACCTGCTGCTGTAGGTGAAGACGACAGTTACATAATAGGTAAAAAAAATTCTACAGACAAAGGTCTTGCACAAAGATACAAATCAAATTCAGCTTTAGATAAAGACAACAGTGGTACTATTACTAAAGGAGAGTTTCAATCTTGGTCTCAAAAGAACATGCCTTCAGAAACAAATAAAGATTTATTCTCTAGTGTAGATACAAAAGCTTATGAAAACTACTATAATGAAGTAGCTAACCCTGTTGATCCTAAATTAAAAGAAGTTGTTTTAGGAGAAGACCAATATGGAAAATATGTTAGTGTTTTAACAGACATGGGTACAGGAATGAAACCTCAATATACAAATCGTTATATTGATGATACTGATAAAGGTTTGCTTCAACCAATTACTGATAATGAAACAGTAGAAATAAAAAAAGTTGGAGACGTTGATTATGTTCAAATTTCATCAATAGATGAAAACAACAATGTTCAAAGAAGATATATTGATATTGACGAAGATAGTGATTACGATCCATCAGCAGAAAGAGGTTATAAAGCCGAACCTATTGAAGCTAAAGAAATGTATCTAAAAGAAATTAAAAAGCAAGATCTTTCTGAAAAAGGACTTGCTAAAGCTCAAGATATAACTGAATCTTCTTTGGCTGATTATGGTAAAGATACTGATGAGTATAAAGAAATAAATTTTAATTTTCAAAAAGATCATAAAATACCTTTTATAAAAAAAGATATAGAACAAGCTAAAGAATATGCTCAAAAAGAATTGCTAAAAATTTCTAATACAATTGCTAATTCTCCACCTAGTAATAAATCTATGTACGAGCCATATCTTAAAAAAGCACAAGAAAACTTAGAAATAGCTACTACACAAGAAAAGAAAACAAATGAGCTTTTTCAAAGATATAATGATAAAGCTAACATTTATAAACAGACTAAAAAATCAAATAAATACTCTAAACAATTTAATGAATTTTCCACTACAGAAAGGAAACAAATTTTAGAAGGTGCAGGAGATGAAGATTTAGATAAAATAAATAAATTAGGTGAACAATTAACTTCTAATTATAAAACATCACTAGAATCAGAAATATATAAAAAGTTCAAACCTAAACCTTTTGTAATTAAAGATAAATATGGAAGATTGCTTCCAAATGCTGGGAATAATTGGTTATCTGATGGCTCATCTAATGGCTCAACTACAACTACAACTACAACTACAAATGGTTCGGGTGGTAATGGTAATGTTGATGTTAGTGATGATGGATATGAAGAATCAACAATAGGTGCAAACCAAGAATCTCCTGTTGATGAAAATGGAAATCCTATTAATTATACAAGTGAGTATTACGATGAACAAATTGCAGAAATTGATGAAATTTTAAATGAAAAACAAAACCCTGAATTTGAGCCTGATTTTTCTGGATTAAAAAAAGATGATAAGCTTGGAAATTTTGCTGGTAATGCAATGGATATTGGAAGAGGTTTACTTGGAGCAAAAGGTATGCTTGAAGAAACGCCTACTTACGAAGAAACAGATATATTTAAAGAATATACTCAAGACGCTATAAGAAGAAAAGACATAGGCTTAACTCCTATAGAAATAGCTAATAGAAAACAAGATGCAGAAAGAGCTTTTGCTTTTAGTAATAAAAATTTAATAAGAGCAGCTAATGGTAGTGCAGGAACTTATTTGGGTAATCAAAATGCTTTAAACAAAGGTCTTCAAGATCGTTATGCTAAAATTTCTGAAGAAGATCAAGTAATAAAAAGAAACAATTTAAGTAGATTTGATTCTGCTGCTGTTAATAACGAAAATGTTAATGCAAGAAAATTTAATGCTAAATTTGAAACTGTAATGCAAAATAAAAAAGCAGGAGCTAAGCTTGTTAGAGATTCTATAAAAAACATGAATGAACGTGCTGCTTTTGAGGAACAATACGGTGAAGGAAGTATGAATTATGAATATCAAAAAGAATTATTAGCTTCTAAACAGGAGATGTCTTTTACATTAAAAGAAGCTAGAAAATATCAAAAAGAGAAAAGAACAAAAGAATTAGAAAAACAAAAAAAGGATTATTTATTAAAAAAGAAAAATTTAAATAAAAAATAACATGAGCGATTGGGCAATGTATTCAGCGTTATCAGGAACTGATAACTGGGAGAGAAAAAGACAGGATAGGGCACAAAATCTTATGCTTGCTGAAAAGATGGAGCAAAGGGCTCAAAAAAGCATGAATGATCAAATGCAAATGGAAGCAGGTATGAATGAATACCTTAACCAAGCAAGTCAATTTGATGTTATGCCTGAAGATCAAGAAAGAATAAATGAACTTGAAAAAAGATCAAGAAGAGATATAATTAAAGGAATTACTAAATTTAACGGAGATTTAAAAAAATACATGGCTTCTGGTGGTTTAACAGATTTAAACGGTTATAAAAACAGTATTTTAAAATCAGAAGAAGTTAAAAATGCAGCTGCTAATAAATCAACTTATGCTGATTTTGTTAAAGCCAAGCAAAGCAATTTATATGTTGGTAGAGCTGAAGTTCAAGTTCCTGTTTATGATAAAAAAGGAAATATTCAATTAAAAAATGGAAAGCCTGTTACTAAATCAGCAAGCTTAACAATGGATAAGCAAATGGCTTTGTTTAAAAAAGGAATTATAACTAAAATAAACATTGGTAATGTAGAGAAAAAAGCAGATGTAAACCCTATGACTTTTAAATCAGTATATAAAGACGATTTAAGACCTTGGTCTAAAGATAATATAGTTACTGAACAAGATGTTTATAACGTTGCTATAATGAGCGGAAGTGAAGAACAAGCAAGAGATATTGCAAAAAATTATGGTAAAGAATTTTCTGAAGGAAAAGCTTGGAAATTCAAAGCAATGAATAATCTTGAACTACAGAAATTAAAATCAGGAATTCAGGTAGATAAAGCAAGAGTGCAAAAATTAACAACAGTAAAAAGTTCTAAAAGTAAAGGCTCTTCAAAAACAAGACTTTTAAATACTGTAAATAATCAATTTGATGAATTAAAAGTAGGAACAATGGCATCTGATGTACTAACTCCTGGGGCAGAGAGAGGATCAACAATGTGGGGAGAAGGCTTTAAAAACATAATGAATAAAGGAACAAGTGCTCCAATTGCAAGTAAAAAATTAAGAGAATTTTGGGGAGATTATTTTGTAAACGGAGCAGGTAAAAATAAAATCGCTTATGATATTAATTTTGATAATATTGCTGCTAAAGACAAAGCTAACAATACAAATTCTCTTGAAGAATATCCTAGTTTTGGTAGATATGATATATCTACAGCTGATTCAGTTGTTCCTTTAGAGTATGTAAGAAAGAAAGTAAATGGGAAAACAAAAAAATTCGTAAAACTTGAAGTTTCGTTTCAAGACAAGCGAGCAGGAGGTATAGATGACGGAATTCCCGAATCAGTAAGGTACGCTACAGGTGATGAAGATAGTGATCTTGATCATTTAGCAAATAATTGGGTATTATCCAAAAAGGCTTACAATACTGGTGATAGAGATGACGACGAACTTGCATCTACTGACGTAAGGACAGGACATGTTTTAGTAGATGTTACAGATGATCTTCAGTTACCTAATTTTGTAACTCAAGTTAATAGAGCTTCAGGAATAACTTCTGCCATGGATGGAGCTCCACAAAGTACAACTCGACAAAATACTGTTGATGCTAAAAATGAAAATATGAATGCTCTTATTTTATTACTTCAAGAAGAAGGATTTGAAGGAGAAGCTTTAGATCAAGAATTATACAGATTATTAAACCAATAAAAAACATGAATTATTAGAAAAACAATGTTTAATTTTAAGAAATAAGAAAAACAATATGTCAGAAGAGATCGAAGAAAGGAAACAGCTTTTAATTGATAATATAAAAGAAGAAAGTAAATTATCTTCTGATTCTGATTTTTCTAATAATGAAGTTTCAGAAGAGGGGTCAGACGATCCCATGACAAATAAAGTAAAAGAAAAACTTGGTGATTCTTTTTTAGAAAACCTTAAAACTGATCTTTCACTTTCTTCTTCATTTGAAAATCCTGGTGAAGAAAATATTTACAGAACAATAGATTATAATAAAGAAAAAGAGCAAGATGTAGAAGTTATTACAAGCCAACAAGGATTTGATCAAGGTAATACTAAAGATTTCTTGAGTGGTATGTTTAATGAATTAGTTATAGGTAACGTAGAAGGGTTATCAAATCTTATACCTACTGTTAATAATTTATACGAAGAAAAAGACTGGGCAAATAATTGGATGGACGCTGTTAACAAATGGGGTAAATCACAAAGAGTAATTTTTTCTGATGATTTTTACAAACCAATGGATAGCATAGGAGATGTTAATCAATCTCAATTTTGGGGTGCATTAGGTAGTGGAGTTGGTTTTGTGTTAGGTATTGCAAATTGGGCAAAAGCACCTAAGTATTTTACTAAGTCTGGTAAAGCTCTTGTTAAAGCTGAAAAAATAATAAAGTCAGAAAAAATAACTGATTTTTCTATGAGGTCAGTTTTAAAAATAGGTAAACTTTTAAAAGGTGCAGGAGTTGTAAAAAGTGCTAAGCCTACTTCTCAAATTGTAAAAACTTTTAATAAAGCATGGAAAACAAACAAAGGTGCTACTGCTGTTGAACTTGCAGCAGCTACAAAAAGAATTAACGACATAAATAAAGCATCAGCAAGTACTTTAAAATGGTCTGCTCGTGCAGGTTCTTTGTTTGGAGGAACAACAATGATGTATAATCAAATTCAACAAGATGCAATTGAATCAGGTCTTAGTCGTGAACATTCTGCTAGGTTTGCAATGTCAGTTGCTACACTTGTATCATTAACAGAAGGTATGGCTCTTGAATGGCTAGGTAAAATACCTGCAAAATCTTTTCGTAATCTTTTACTTAAAAACACAGTAAAACAAACATTAAAAACAGCTGGTTCAAAAAACTTAACTGCTTCTCAAACAGTTGGATTGTTTACTAAGAATTTTCAAAAAGCATCAGTTATAGGTGCAGGTGTTGCTGAGGGTGGTGCTGTTGAGTTTGGTCAAGAATTTGTTCAAACTTATATTGAAGAAGGAGCTAGACAGTTATATGATGAAGTTGTTGCTGGTAATGCAAAAGCAGGTGATGGAAAATTTGGAAAAGAAGTATTTGATTCATCAGCTGATAATGTTTATGATTTTTTTGATAAAGGTAAAGACGCTGGAACTACATTTACTCAGTCATTATTTGCAGGTATGATAGGTGCTATCATTGGTAGTGGAATGGGTGTTAACTCTGTTATTAGAAACGGTTCTGCTACTAACGAAAGAAATTTACAAAAAGAAACTCTTTATTCTTATTTATCTCAATCAATAGTTTCTAAGGACACAAAAGCTTTAGCTGATTTAGACGCTCTTATTGATGAAAACGTAGATAAAAAGAAAATAACTATAGAAGAAGGAAGAAAAGCTAAAGAAACTATTCAAACAATGTCTACTCAAATTGTTGGTTATGTTTCTGCTGGTATAACTGATAACATTGCAAGTTGGCAATTATCTACTTTAGATAACATTAATGATTCAATTGAAAAAAGAAAGCAAGAAGCTAATGTTCCTGAAAGTGCTAACGCAGTAATAAAAAAAGATTCTAATACAAAAAAAGCATTAGTTGATCAAGTACAGAAAAACATTATTTCTTATTTTTCAGAAATCATTTCAGAAAATTCAGCAAGCGAAGTTGGTGCTAAAGATTTTCAAGATAAAATGTTAGAGTATGATTTATTAGTTGATGGTATAATGAATAAAAACATTACTGATTCTAATGAACTTAAAAATGATTTAGAATCTATATTTAAGAAAGAATCAGAAGTAGAATCTCAAGAAAATAAAAACAAAATAATTAAATCAAAAGATAATTCAAGTCAAGTTTCTTATGAAGAAGACGGATATACATATACTCCTGAAAATATTTCATTAGCCGAAGCAACTCTTGGAATTGATGCTTCTACAGACGTAAAAGCTCAAATGGAAGAGATAGCTAATAAATTTAACGTAAGTCTTGGTGCAGTTACAGAAGCTCTTGATAAGACAACTACAAAAGGTGTCTCTAACGCAAAAGAACAGTTTAAAAACAATAAAAGCACAACTACTACAACTGATACAACTACTACAACTGATACAACTACTGAAGCTATTACTGAAGATGAGGTTACTGCTATGGCTGTTCCTAGAACTTTCTTTGCAGATAGAATAGCTAGAATTAAAGAAGTTATTAGTGGTAAAAGAAAAGCGGGTTATTCAGGTACTGTTGGTAATGAAATTGCTTCCCCAATGCAAGATGAGTTTAATGAAAAAGACAGTAATGATAGATTTATTAGTAGAGGGGGCTCAGACGTTTATTTAACACAAGAAGAAAAAAGTAAAATTGCGAAAATAAAGGCTGAATATAAAATAAAGAAAATTAATAGTGTACAAAGAGAAGAAGCAATTCAAGAAGTTCTAAGAGATGCTTTTAAAAGGGCTTTGGCTACATATGAAGTAGTTGAAGACGCTCCTACATTAGGAGTAAAAGAAAGAGTTGAGGCTTTTAAAGCTAAAACTGCTAAAACTACTGATACAAAAGCAAAACCTAAAGTAGATAACACAGCTGACACAAATACTGATACAAAAGCAAAGCCTAAAAGAAGTATTACTACAATAAATGATATTTCTAAAAATAACTTTTCTGAAGAAAATGATGTAGATAATCCTTTTATTGTTGCTGAAAACGCTGATGGAAATTATGAAGTTTCTCTTAATGAAAATGGAAATCCAACTTTTGTTTTAAATTCTCCTCAATCTTTTTTTCAAACAGGTGTGCAACAGAGTAATGAATCAAGAGGCATGAAAGGTGCTGTTATGACTTCTCCTGCCATTGTAGATAAAAACGGGAAGGTTATACAAAATGCAAAAATTACTTTTACAGAAAAGGAAGGGTTTGAAAATGATTTTAGCAACACAACGAAAACAACTCAAAAACCTAAAGTAGATTCTACAACTAATACAACTACTACTACAGATAATAAAACTACTAGCACAACTGATAATTCTTCTGATACTAGTAAGGAAGAAGAAGCTCGTAAGGATAGACTAGCTAAAAGAAATAAAAAACTTTTTCCTAAAAACCTAAAAGGTAAAAATAGTTTATCTGCTTTTGTAAGTGAAATATATGACATTACAACAAACGAAAATGGATTACCAACAGCAGTATATAAGAATAGAAAGGGAGAAATAGATGTCGTAATAACAGGCTCTAAAAATGGTAGTTTAACAGACTTGGTAGTTTTTAAGAGAATGTATAAAAATGGAGGAATAACATCAACTAATCAATTCACCTCTAAGTTTCAGATTCAAAGCAAAGAAGCTAATTTTAAACAAATGTTAAAGGATGCTCAAGATAAGCTTCCTGAAAACCACGAGTGGGTTGAAAATAAAAGTATATCTATAAGTGGATTGAGTGTTTTTAACAAAGCTTTAGATTTTGGATATACAACTAAGAAAGACTCTGATGGAAATGTAGTAACTAGAGACACTCCAATTAATATAGCTACAAAAGAAAATGTAGATACTATAGGAGAAGAGGCTTTTGATTCTTTTAAATCACAGTCTTTAGAAGAAGCTAATAAAAAAGCAGAAGAATCTAAAAAAGCTTTTCCTGGTATTGAAGTAGAAGTTCAAGAAACAAAACAAGGACCGCTTAAATTTTACAAAGTAATATCTAAACTACCTGTATTAGTATCAAGTGATGCAATAGATGGTAATAATAATAATAATAATTTAAATCAAAATCAAGATGGCAAAAAAAGCAACGAAAAAGGCAACGAAAAAAACAACGAAAAAAGTAACGAAAAAAACGAGGTACTCTTAGATGAAATAAATCCAGAATCTTCCACTATAGAATTTACTGATGAAAACAAGAATGAATTAGATAATTTATTTGATAATATAAGCAATGAAGAAAATGTAAAAGAACAACTAGTTTCTCCTAGAACAGATCGTCAAAAAGCTTCATCAAACAGAAACTTAAATGACAAAATAAAATCTAGATTTAAAAAGCTATTTCCTAATATACCTGTTCGTAAAATAAATCAACTTTTTGACAAATATGGTGCAGAAAGAATGGCTAATGTTACAAAAGAAGGTATTGGTATTTCTGACAATGCTTTTCAAGATTCTATTATTCATGAATATGGTCATATTTATTTAGACATGATCGCTGATTCTCAAATTGTAAAAAGAGGAGAAGAATGGATTAAAGGAACTGAATATTTTAAAGAAGCTCAAGAGTTATATCCTGACGAAAGTGAAGAGTATCAAGCTAACGAAGCGTTAAACCAAGCTATTGCTGAAGATTCTTTTTCTAAATTGGAAAAAAAATTAGATGGAAATTTAATAGAACAATTTGTTGAATTAAGTAAAAAGATTTGGAGATCTATTAAAAGAAAATTTGTAGGAGTTAATGATAACGATTTAGTTTCTTACTTGTCTGATTCAATGATTTATGCTAGTAAGCCTTTTAATGTTAATACTTCTTATTTAGGAAATAATACTAAAAATCAATTAACACAAGTTAGTGAGTTTACTGCTGAATTAAGTAATAAGCTGCAAAACTCTATGGCTACTCTTAAAATATTCATTATGGACAACCCTAATATGCAGGGTAAGATTAGTGAAGAAACTTTAAAAGGTCAAATGTATTCTCAAATTGCTGATCTTCTTAATAAAAATGGAGACATATCATTAGAGGAAGGTTTAAGTCGATCTCAAAAAGCTGCTGAAGTAGTTAAACAATTAGATAAAAATGGAACTACTGGAATATTAATTACTAATGCAATAGAAAGACTTAGTAAAATTCCATTGATGAACGAAAAGGATAAGGCAGATTCTATTAGTGAAGCAATGGATGCTATAGATGGAAAAAGTAATAAAGAAGATATAAAAGGTACTCAAAGAATAAGCACTTCAATAAAAGGAATTATGGCTTCTTTGCTTACGCCTGATGGAGAAATAATAAACCAAGACTCAGTATGGAGTTATTTAGGCTCTTTAGCTTCTGAAATATCAAATAAAAAAGATTTTGATAAAAGATTAGAAGAGGATTCAGATACAAATGATGTTGCATTTGCTATAAAATCTCTTCTTAATCATATTAAATTATATGATTCTGCAAATAAAAATAAATCTAAAGAAAAACTAAGTCTTTTGAATTCTTTTTACACTGAAATAATGTCAATTACACCTGTAAATTATTACTCAGTTGTTGTTGAAAATTTAAAAAATAAAGCAGGAGAAATAACAGATGGAATAAAATTAAAATTAAACAAATTAAACAAAAGTAGATTAAGCACAAAAGCATTTAATGATCTTTTAGAAAAGATGAAGAGTAATTTTGATTCATTTAAAATAACTCTTAGTGGTGATCAAAATGTAAATTTAAAAGAGTGGTACAAAAAGAATAGCGTAATTCAAAAAGGAGGAAGATATTTAAAGTATTCTGTTATAGAAGATTTAGATGAAGATCAAGTAATAGATCAAGTCCTTGATTATTTAGGTATTTCAGGTGTTAATTTAAATAATCTTTATACTGCTATGAAAGATCAAGCTCCTAAAGCATTTGATACTTTGCTTGATAACAAATTTGTAGATTTAGCCCCTAGGCAAGTAATGGCTGTTAAATTAGTTGAATATTTAGCTAATACAGATTTAGACCCTAAGTCTTCTGTTGGTTATATAACAAAAATTTATCAAAAATCTAATGCAGATACTGGTGTTCAAAGCATGTTTATTAACTCTTCAGGAAACAACATAAATAGCATTAGATATGGTTTCTTTTTAAATAGGCAGTTTGATATGCTTAGAAATAATAAAGAGTATGCTGATGCGTTTTTAAAAAGTCCTGTATTTAAAGGAAATTCAATTCTTAAAAGAATAATTAATAAAAAAGAAGACGCTATTGAATGGTATATACATGATGCAATTAACAATGTTATAACAGGTAAAGTTTCAGAACATTCAAATCAAAACGGTATTGATTTATTATTGAATCAATTAATAAATTTTGGAGCAACAATTGGTAATACATATGGGCAACAAGCTTATATAAACGACAGAAGTCATACAACTTTTGCTAAAGTAGATTTTATAGATTCAAAACAAGTTGACTTTTCTATGGTAAGTCAAAAATCTAAAGAAGAATTTATATTAAATCAAGAATATAAAAAGCTACAAAATGTAAAAAATGGAGCTAAACTTCAAAAAGAATTTATTAAAACTTTTAATGAAATAAGTTATAATCAAGCTGAAATTATTGACGGAAAAATTGTTGTTAATGTTTTAACTTATGAAAAACAAAATAATGAAAATTCTTTAATAGTTAAGAAAAGAGCTGAATTAGCAAAAGAAGTTGATAGAATTAAAACAGCAATAATAGGTGCTAGTTTAGAAGAAGCTTTATTAAAAGATAGATACAAAGATAAAACTTTAAATAATTTTATAAAAGATTTTATATTTAACGACCATATAAACAGACAAATGTTAACTGACCTTTTGCAAGGACCAATGGCAAAACGTATTATAGTTAATAAAGGAGATGGTGTTTTTAAAATAGATAAACCTAATATTATAAAAAGAGCAGCAGGAATAGATTCAGGAGGAGCAAAAGTAGAATTAACAAAAAAGGTTAAATTTTTTGTTTATAAGAAAAACGACTTATTGAACAATCCAGTTTCTGATTCTTTTTCTTTTAACGGTGCAGGCCTTTATCAAGAAGTTAGATCGTTAATGGGTAAAGCAAATCCTCAAGGTCATAACGCTAAAGATATGATTTATCAAGTAGATGAAAATGGGGATTTATTATTTGTAAAGATGAGTACTCTTAATCATGTTAAAGAAGTAGATGAAAAAGGAAACGAAATTGATTCTATTAAAGAAATGGGTGATGGATATACAGATGTTGCTGAAATATTAGATGCTCTTGAAGCTAAATATTCTGATGAATTTCATATAAAAATTGTTGATGAGAAAACTCTTAAAGGAGAATTCATACATGAAGAAGCAATGACTTTAGAAGAAATGTATGAAGAAGTTCAAAATGGTAATTTAGAAAAAATATCTTCTAAATCTAGTTTTGAAAAAAAGATAGTTAATTATCAACAACCTTTTAATCTACATAACGATATATCTCAAACTGACTTAGAAGATCAAAAAGTAAGATTGGGTTCTCAAATATCTAAAATAATTCTTAATCAGTTAGCAAATAGAATAGATGGTGAAAATGGAGATATTCAGCGTTTTGAAAACTTAATGGTTGAAATTTCTAAAAAAAGAATGGGGCTTTATGGTGATGAAGACTATAATGATTCTGTTCTTTATGAAACTTTATATGGTACTGATAATTTGTTACAATCATTAGGAAACAGTACAGACCAATTAAACGATCCAGCATTATTTACACTTATTCAAGAGGTAAGAGAAATAAATAGACAATTAGGAGAAAATCTTGATGATGCTAGAAAAAACATATTAAAATTAAACAGAAAAGGTAATTATGAAGATTTATCAGATTCTGATCAAATTTCATATAAAGCATCAGAAGGAGTTTTAGCAGGAAAAAGAACAATTAATAAACTTGATCATCCTGATATGATTACTAAAATTCAACAATTAATATCTTCTAAAATAAAAGAAAGGGCATTAAGAGTTGAACTATCTGGTAAATACGTACAAATGGCTCCCGATTTAGCACATGGAACTGAATCGGCATTAGGTGCAAATGAAGTTAAAGTTCCTTGGTCTATGTTTGGTAAAACAAAAGAACAAGCATTAGCTTTTTTAGATGAAATGAAAGATAAAGGAGGTCTTAAAACAGTTCTTGTTCGTGTTCCTGCTTCTGGTCCTGTTTCTACAATGAACGCAACTGTAGTAGGTTTTGTAGATGGTAAAAGTAATACAGCTATTCTTCCTCATGAATTTACTTTAAAATCTGATGCTGATCACGATGGAGATAAAGTCTTTATATATAGAAATGATTTAAAAAATTCAGGAGAAGAAGGTTCTTTAAAAACAACTATTAAAAACTCAAAACAAAATGAGTTGTTTGACATGATGTATGAACTTAATGGTACTGAAGAAATAATTAGACAAAGAGATGAAGGAGATTTAGATATTAAAGCTCTTAGCGATGCTGCTGATGATTTGCATGCACAACTTCTTAAAGAAGGTAAAGAGGGGTTAGACGTAGGCTATGACTTCTTAACTCCTTCTGAATTGGCTAACTTAAATAGTAGACTTTCTTTTGGTTCGAATGCAGTAGGTATATTTGCAGTAGCAGGTAAACTAGCTTCTATGCTTAGTCAATCAAATGCAACTTTAGTTGAAGCTTTTACTGTTGATATAGGAAATGGAAATGTTCTTTCTTTTAATGATTTTAAAATTGACAACTTAAAAGACATTGCAGTTTTATTACAAGCAGCACTTGATATAACTGCTGATCCTACATTACTTAAAACAGGTGTAAATGCAGTAACTGTAAATGTAGCTTCTACTATGGCAATGTTAGGTGTAAATCCTAAAGAAATAATGAGGTTTTTAAATAACAAGTCAATAAAAAAGTTTGTTAAAAATTTAAACTCAAATGATAATGCTTTTGAAATAGACAATGATCAAGCTGTAAGACAGACTTTAAAGCAATTAATTTACGAAGCAAAAAAAGATAATTCAGAAGATCTTGAAATTCTTGAAGCTTATGATAGATTATCTAAAATATCAGACTCTCTTAATTCTTTAGTTAATATTGTCCAAATGGATGGTAAAATACCTAATGATAGTGCTAAATTAAATGTTGTTAAAGAAGCGTTTGAAAAAATGTATTCTGGTAAATCGCCAATATTATTAAATAATTTTACAAGAAGACCTTTAATTAAACATTATGAAAAAGTTTTAAATTTAGTTTCTGATATTTATAAGCATCATTTTGTTATTGAATCTGAAGCTTATGCAAAACAAGTTGATAAAATAAAACCTAAAATAACTTATGCAGGTGGTACAAGTAAATATTCTTCTGAAAAAAATAGGAGAGGTGTTGATCAAACTTTTTTACATATTGCAGCACAAAAATTGCTTTCAAATGAAATGTTAGAACAAATTGAAGGAACTGTAGGTGGTGCTAAAGTTTGGGTAGATAATTTTGTTAAATCAGTAAAAACTTTTACTTTGTTTAAGAATTCATCAAAATCTACAGAACAAATGTATCAAGATTCTGAAACAGAATATTCTTATGATTTTGAAAGATATTCTAATATTACTTACAACAAAAAGAAAATAAATCTTTATGATCTTTATGAAAACTCGCCAACAGGTTGGTTGGATTTTTTAAATAGTTTAGGAGAAAATGAATCTGCTAAAATTGAAATTACTAATGCAGTAGAAGATTACATAGATTACAAATCAAGAGTTCAACCTATGATAGACGTTTCTGGAAATAATTTCATTGAAATGCTTAAAGTTAAAACTAATGATGATGATGGAACTTCAATATTGTCAGGTTCTCAAGATATTAGATTTATGACACAATCTGACAAGAAAAAAGCAAAAGAAGATTTTCCTAAATTAAGTCAAGACTTACAAGATCAATTTAAAGCTTTTCAAATTTTAAAATACGGTTTAAGTAATAAATTAGGATCTTTGGTTTCTATAATGCCACAAGAATTTGGAGCAAGTTTACTTGAGCAAATGTCTCAAATTGGAGAAAATGCTGGCAAAACAAGTATAGAAAGTTATAATATTAATTTAAATTACATAATGGCTAATCCAGGTCTTGTTCAAGAAATGGAAATTGAGCCTTACAATACAAGAGTTATAGATGGAGAAACTTATTTAGTTGCTAAAAAAGAAATTGAACTTGATGGTGTTAAAATAAAAACTGACGAACCTATTCATTACAATGGAGATGAAAAAACAGGAGATAATGGAGATAGGTTTATTAAAAGTAAATCAACACAAGAAATATATCTTCTTCGTGGTGGCGAAACTTCTAATCCTGGTAGTTTGTTAAAAATACAAACTACTTTTAGTAAAAGTGATAATCATGTTTTATATGATACCAATGCAAAATTAGTTTCAGGTGAAAATATAAAAGAACAATTAATAGAAGCTGAAGCAATAAGAAACGGTTGTAGTTAATATATTTAATTAAAAGAAATTATGAGTTGTCCTATAAAATCTAATAAAGATTGGAAAGCACTTGTTGCTAAGGTTGGTGAGCAAAAAGCGTATTTAGAATATGTTAAGAATGGAAATCAAGTTCCTGCTTCAAAAACAGTAAAAAGAGAAATTAATAAAGGAATAGGAAACAATATTGAATTTAGCAATCCTGTTACAACTTCTTTAATTAATGAATACCCTAGTTTAGCTAAAGAAATTATTGACGATTTAGTTACTTTATTTCCTGATGTTGTATTTAGCAAAGAAGGTATTATAGATAAAAATGGAAAGTTTGTAGAAATAGAAGCTGGAAAACAAGGAATGCATTATAGAAATGCTTTTATATCTATGGTTTCTTGGGCAAATGATTCTTTTTTAGAAACTCCTCCACATGAATATGCTCATCATTATATTGACATGTTTAGAAATCATCCTTTAGTTGCTATAGCGATAGAAAAATATGGCGAGGAAAAATTGGTAGAGAAAATATCAAAAAGATACACTAAAGAATACACTTCTCCTGCTTTTTCAAAATGGGTTAATAAGTTTTGGACTATGACTAGAAGTTTATTTGGAATTGAAAGTATTAATGATAAAATATATAAAGCTTTTAAAGAAAATAAAAAACTAAGTAAAGACGAATACAAAGGAACAGCTACTGTAAGGTTTCAGGATAAACCTAAAATAATGAATAAAAAATCACAAGCAGATATAAGTAAACAATCCAATATTAAAAGATTAGTAAAAAATGTTTTAACAATAAGTGATGAAGCAGGATTAAATTCTTTTAAAAAGTTTTTTAAAAAAATACAATCAACAGAAGACAGTCCAAATAAAACAGATAAAATAAGAAATTTCTTTCTAGATAAAATAGAAATTTTAAAGGAAACTGATTTAGATGACAAAAAAAAATATATGGATTTGTCTGAATTAGATTCATATGATTTAAACCTTTTTAAAGACAATCTTACAAACGATCAAACAGGTTTTCAATATTCTAATTATTTTGCTTTAAAATTATCAGGTGCTTCTGATACTTCAATATTTATTGATGATTTTTTTAAAGCTATAAATTCTAGTACTATTAAAGATTTTCAAAATAAATATGAAATAGACTCAAAACTTTATTTTAATATTCATAAAAGAATAGAGTATAATAAACAACAAAAAGAGAATCTTTTGCTTGATGATGGAAAACTTGTTTCTGTTTCTGCTGTTGAAAAAGAGGTTTTAAATGATATTGATGAAGCATCTAAAAACAGAAAAAGAAGATATAATAAAGGATTGTTAAGTATTAATTCTTTAGAGAATATTTTTAGACTTGTTACTAAAGGAGTTAATGTTTATTTAATGAGTCCAAGGCTTAAAGCCAAATTAATTACAGGTAAGAATTTAAGTTTATTGCAAAAAATAACTTACGATTCTTTTAATGAAGCTTTAAATAAGCAAAATAAAATTTTACAGAATTTTTATGAGAAATTTCAAACTAAAAAACTAAGCAATAAAATTAAATCTAGATCTTTTCATTTTAGTAAAAAAACTAAAATAGATGAATTTAAAGGAACTTACGAAATAAAACAAGAAGGAAGAAAATTTAAAATAACAGAAGCTGAAATTCTTAATATATATTTTTTAGCAAGGAATGATTATAGATCATTAATTGAAAGTGGTGTTTATTTAGAGGATGATATTGAAGGTAGAAAATATGATAAAACCATAAAAATAACTGATCAGATTATAAAAGATATTGAAGAAATTGTAAACAATAGCAATGAATTGTCTGAAGTAATTACTAAAATAGATAATGGTATTAAAGTTATTTTTGATGCTAGACAAGAAAATCATAAAAAAGTAAATCCAGGATTTGAAATAGAAGAAAAGGATAATTACTTTCCTTCTCCAAGGAGAATGAGTACTAATACAAGTTCTAAACCTTCTATTCAAAATTTCAGAAGTTTAAATTCAAATAATTCTTCTAAAAAAAGACCAGGAAGTACAAAGCCATATTTAGTTAGAGATGTTTTTAGAATAATGGATAATATGGCAAGAAACGAATCTTTTAATGCTAGTTTTGAAATTCCTATTAGAAACGCTAAACTTTTATTAGATAAACTAATAACAACTACAAATAGACAAAACGTAAAAGATTCTGGATTAATTAATAAAACACTTGATGGTTTAAAAGAAAATGTTACAAGAATACAAGACAATACTGAAAAAACTTATGGAAAAAATGAAAGTCAATTTTTGCAATTTCTTAAAAGAAAAAGGTCTAATTTTGTTGCTTATGTTTTAGGTCATGGAATTCCTGTACTTTTTAAACAACCTGTTTCTTTACTTGCTGCTGCGACTGTAATAGATCCTAAGTTTTTATCAGATTCAATGCTTAATAAGGTTATTCCTAAGACAAGTTCTGTATTTGAAGCTTATAAAGAATCATTAGGTAAACTTGAATTTTCTCCTCCAAATAAAGGTCATACTGTATTTCCTTTTGAATGGGTTTCTGATCCTGATGAAGAAACTTCTAAAGAAATGGAAGCGTGGAGTCCAACTTTATTTCTTAGAACAAGTGGAACTCAAGATTTTTCTATTGAAATGAATGAAGCTACTTCAGAAGCAGGAGATAATAATGATTTTACAGATTTAAAACTTTTTGGTGTTGGTAAGTATTTAAAAAACATAATTAGAGGTAAAAATGAAAACTCTGGATCAGAAAATCTTCGTGTTTCAAAATCTAGAGGAATGCAGGGTATTAGAGTTTTTGATACAACTACAATAAAAAAGATATGGAGAGGTGCAAAACGAGAAGCTAAAGAAGTTTACGGTATTACAGAACAAGATGGTGCTATTTTTTGGGAACACGTTGCTGCAAGATCAGAACAAATAACTAATGAAACTCAACCTACTTACGACCTTAACAATAGATCAGGACTTTCTGCTATGGGTTCAAAAAATGAAACCATTAAAACTTTAACTATGTTTTCTTCTGCAAGAGAGAAAATGCCTAATATGATGATGGAGAGAATGATTGAATATGTTAATGAACCTAATGACGTAAATAAACGTAAATTAACAAGAACTGTAGCTACAGTTAGTATTGGCGTTGCTCTTTTTCAAGCTTCTATACAAGAAATCTTCAACAGTCTTAATGGTTGGCTTGATGATGATGATGAACCCGAATTAGATGAAATTCCAGAAAGTATTGCTTTAGAAATGTTAAGAAATAATTTAGGAAATATTCATGGTGCTGGTACTGCGGGTAACGGTATTGTTTCATATTTAGATAATGAACCTTGGCATCAGACAACACAATATCCTGTATTTCAATTATTGGATAATATGGAAAAAACAGCAGCTTATGGACTTAAATCAGATCCTAAAGTTTTTGAAAGTATGGTTAAATATGGATTAATGTATAAAGGAATTCCTGGGGGAAGTTATAAAGTAGTTTCTCAGGTTATTAAGAAGATTGCTGAATAATAATTTATAAATTAGTAAGAAATAAAATAATATGAAATTAGATTTTAGTGTAAGCAATGTAGATTGCTGTAGTAAAGTTAAACTATGTGACACAACTTGCGAGTTTGATCCTTGCCTTGAAATTGCTTGTGCTGATGGATATGGTATAGGTACTAACAAAACTAAATACGACATTGGTAGTACTGCCTTTAATTTTAAAACTCCAAATGGAACTATCTACAATAATGTAAACTTAAACTTTAAACCTGCTACAAGGTCTTACGGTAAGTTTCAGATTACAGGTGGTACTACAGGTGCTATTGTTGTAAACATAAACGGGTTACTTGTTTCTAATACAGTTTTTATGACTGATATAGAAACTACATTAAAGAACCTTGTAAATACTGCTAATGGTGATTCTAAGAACACTGGTTGGCATATGGAACTTATTGGTACAGATACTATAAAAGTTATTTCAAACATTCCTGGTGTCCTTTATAATGGTCTTGACGTTAATGTCGGGCTTAGTGGGGATATTACCGTAACAATGATAGATGATCCTACTGCTTATGGTTCAGGTGTTAACAATTGTGTTGAGTTTTTAATCTCAGACATATATGGTTCTAACGCAGCTCCTGTTGGCAACAGTGGTCCAGATTTCGCTGATGGTGTTTATGAAATTACATATATTATTTATGATTTATTAGGTGTTGAAATAGACCGTGTAACAAAATGTATTCTTTTTGACTGTAATGTTAAAGCTTGCGTTAAGGCTGCTATTTTAAAATTAGAAGATGGTGCTTGTGGTGGTTGTGTAGACGATTTAATTGAAAGAGTTTTAAAAATAAAGTCAAAAATAGAACAAGCTCATGCTCAACTTGCTGAAGGATTGGGTGATTGTGCTAATGATACTATAAAATCAGCAGGAGAATTATGTAATAATATTTGTTTAGACTGTTAATATGGGAACTTACGCTATAACATTACCAAATTTGCAAACTAGAATTTCTGAAAAAGATCTTTTAGTTCAATCACAAGTAAATACTTATTCTACAGGTAACGCCTATAGAACTCAAGAATACAAAGTTATTGAGCAAGACACAACTCAAACTAACCAAGTAAAGCAAACTAAATTTGACGTAGGGGTTATTTGTTATAACGAAACATTAAAAAAGCACTATTACATTTGCACTGAACCTGGGGGTACAAGTAATATAATGGAACTTGTTGATGGTGATTCTGAATGGAAATGGTTTGCCTATCATCCTAACACTGCTCAAGGAGGTTATACTCCTGATAAATATGTTTATTCTAAAAAACACAAAACTTATTATTCTTGTTCGGCTGGTTTAGCTGAATGGGATGAAGCGACTTGGGCTTACACAGGAAGGGGAGATGCTACGGGTCAATATCTTATAGCTTATGATTCTAAAAGAGATTTAGTTATTTCTTTTGCAGTAGGACATACAATGAATCCTAATTTTCAAATATACCTTACTACTTATGATCCTTCGATAGCTTCTACTACTGTAGATCCTAGTCCTAATGCAGGAGGTAACATTCTTCTTAGTTCTAACTACTTACATAACATAAGTACTATGGGTGAGCCTCTTAATGATTTTAGTCATTTAAGTTATTCGCCTTATGATGATTCTTATTATTTTTGTATTATAGGAGCTTTATGGAAAACTAATCCTATTACTGGCGTTACATCTCTTGTCTATACTTCGACAGGAGAAACTTTAAGTCTTGCTTTTGATGGAGATACAAAATATGCTTATTTAATTATAGAGCATATTAATACGCCTACTATTAAAATAGAAATGATTGAACTTGATACTTACACTCTTGTAAGTTCAAAAACAATAAGCACAACTAATTCTCCTTTATTTACTAGATTAAGTTTTGCTACTATATTGTACGCTAAAGATATTCTTTTAATTTTAGTGTATTTTGATGACAGTGCAAACAGTCCTAGTTTTGCAGGATCAGGAGCTTTAAGAAGTTCTGCTCTTTTAGGGTACAATAAAGATATTTCTTTAGATTTAATGTTTCAAAAAAGGCTTTATGATAATTGGAGTGCAGGGGGTAATTTTCCTCAGCAACAATTTTATTATCTTCCTGGTTTTTTTAGTCAAACTCAAATTCCTGCTCCTAATGTTAAGAATTTTCTTAGTACAATTTCTCCTCAGCATTTTAAAACCTTGGCAGGAAATCAAACAGAAGTTCATATACCTGTTTTTAATCCTGTTAACGATGCTTGGAATAGATCGGTAATGTTAAACATAAACCCTGTAACTCCATATCCTACTGTAGCAGTACCTGTGGTTGACGATTGTTGTTTACCTGAGTTAATAGTTGATATTAATTGTAAATTAGCTAAGAATAGCTGTGAAGCTACTAAAAGATCAATAGTTGGAAGACACTTTAATAATGTTTGGAAAAATTCTCAATTATTAGAAGCTGTTCTTTGGGTAACAACTTTTGATTGTTTAAGTTGTGATGAAATAGAAAAATTAAAATGTATAATCTCTAAAATTTAAAAATTATGTCAAATTGTGGATGCGGGTGTTCAGGAACAGGAAACTGTAATCAAAACTTAAATAGTTACAACCCAAATAATAATTCTACAGGTAATTTCAAGTACGATGGTACTGCTATTACTTGTGCAAATAGTAGTAACTTAACTACTCCTACAGGAACTGGTTTAAATACAGTTATTCAAAATTTATTAAATCAACTTTGTTCTTTATCTTCTCCAAGTTATTTAGCCTATAGTGCTTTAAACAAGGCTTCAACTTCTGCTGTTGGTGTTCAACAACAATTAGCTTCTGTTGAATTTGTAGGAACTAAAAACATAAAGATTGGAGAAATGATTAGAATAGTTTTTTCAGGTCAATATAGTTCTTTTATAGGTGGTACAAGTCTTCTTTTTGGAGGAAGAGTTTATAGTAAAGATTCTACGGGTGCTTTTACATCTCCTGTTTCTTACTTATCAAACACAGTTACTTCTTCTGCTACTACAGTTACTGATAATTTTGAATACACTGTTAATGTTACAAGAGTTTCTGATTTAGTTCTTCATTTTGCTATTAACGGTAGTACAATATCAGGTACTTTACCTAATAAAATATCAAACCTTAATGAAACTATTACTGGTAGTTTAACTACTCACGATTTAGTTCTTGATTTTGTATCAACAAAAGGTCATTTTAATGATATTTATATAATAAAATCTATAACTATGGAACATATTAGACCTTAAAGGTTTTTTTTACTATTTTAGTAACTCACATTAAAAGAAAAAGAAATGGAAACAGTAGAAATGATTAAAGTAGACGAAAAAAAAGAAAAAATGGACAGTAAAGGATCAGAATTAACAATTGAAACAGCAATAGTCTTAGGAAGGTCTATTGTCAATTTATTAGAATCATGTTCTTCTTTAAATGGTAAATTGTATTACTCTTTAGGAAAAAATGAAGTTAAATTACAAAAATTTGCTTTAGAATATAGGAAAAAACAAGCTGAATTATTAAGCAAATACGGTTTGTTAGATGATAATGGTTTTTTTAAGCAAAAAAAAGAAGAAGATATGCCTCCTAGTGGAAATCCTTTTTTATTTAAAAGTGATGATCTTGAGCAGGAATATGAAAAAGAAGCTGTAGAGTATTTAAATACTACTGTTTCTCTTGATTTACACAAAGTAGATAAACTTCTTTTTGAATCTTTAGAAATACCTACTGCTGAAAATAAAGATTTTTTTGTTTTAGTTGATAATTTGTCTTTTTAAGAAAAAAACATGTTAAAGTATAACAATTATTTAGAAGAATTAAAAAAACCTAAAAATCTAATTAGTATTGGTACTAAGAAAGATGGTTGGGCAAAAAAAGTTCAAGAGTGGTTAAATCTTCATAGATTCCACACTAAAGGTTATTATACTCGTGTTGAAATGGATGATTGGTTTGGAAAAGCTACTGCATCAGCAGTAAAAGAGTTTCAGCTTATAAATGGATTAAAAGAAACAGGAGATGTAGATTTAAATACTTGGCTTTGTCTTGTAAATCCAATGTATAATGCTTTTATGCATATTGGAGATATTAATGGAGATGTTAGCGAAAGATTAGTAGGGTATATTAATCAATTTTGCGAAGAGCATCCTACTGAAATTCATCCTAATTCTGGCCCTTGGGTTAGAGCTTTTATGAAAGGAAATGAAGGAGAATGGGCTGCATGGTGTAACGGAGTTGTTTCAACTGCGTTAGATCATGCATGTGCATCTCTTAATATTGATATGAATAGTATTTTAAAATGGGAATGGTCTTGTGAAAGAACTAAGCAAAATGCTTTAAAAGAAAATGGAACAGCTAAATACTATAGTCCTGAAGATCTTTTATTATGCAAAGATAATGTAAAAATTGAAAGAGGTGATATATTTTTGGTTATCAGAAAGTCTGATAATCGAGCAAGACACATTGGTGTAGTGGAAAACGTAAATGAAGGTGTTGCTTCTTGTATTGAAGGAAACACAAATGACGAAGGAAGTCGAGAAGGCTATGAACTTTGTAAAAGAAAAAGAAATTTAACCAATGGCAATTATGGAATAATTAAATTAAAATAAATTGTTATTATGGGAAATTTAACTCCTAGAAATACTTTAGAGTATTTAATACAGAAATCTAATACCTTATTAGCAACACTAGGCGCAGCACCAGTTTTAAGAACTCCTTCTGTCGTTATAATTTCAGCTTCTTCGGGTAATACTAATTCAGGAGTAAAAGGCGTTTGTTTGTTGGTTCAATCAAATGACGCAACAGTTGGTGGTATATCTATTCCAAATGGAACTTCTATTGATTTTAACGCTACAGGATCAGATACTATTGATTCTATTTCCTATAATGCTGGTGCAGGAACTATAATTATAACTTATTTAACTTAAAAAAATGGGTACTAAAATAATATTAAATAGCTCAGGTGGTAATATATCAACAGCAGATTTAACTTTTGATGCAGCTCATACAGCAAATATAAATGGTTACGGTTGGCAATTAAAAGATTCAACAGGGGCAAACAGAATACTTTTCGATATTCAACAAGGGTTTGGTTCTACACACGGTATTGGTTATGGTGGGGCTGCTATAGCTAATCAACATACATTTTATAATATAGGTGGTACTAATCAATTATGCTCTTTTACTAATCTAAATGGTTTAAAATTAACAGGAGATAACGGTGATTATTTAAACTTTGGTAGTGCTGGATTTTTATTGACAGTTAAACCAAGTACTGCTTACGGTGCATCAATTTCAGTTTACCCCAATATTATATTAAAAACAAATCACAGTAGTCAAGGAGTCATTTTCGATACAAATAATTTTGTTAGTTTTAAAAAAGCTACTGTTCAACATAGTTTAATAGATTCTTCTTCAAGGTGGATATTAAGAGGTTCAGCAGTTGTAGGTTCTGAAAAAATAAGCTTACAAGATGACACACTTATTAAAGGCTCTGACAATTCAGTAAATACAAGTGGATTTAAGTTTACTGATATTAATAATAATTTACTTTTAGATATAAGAAACAACGGTCAAACAGGTTGGGGAGGTAATAAAGTTATCAATGTAGCTCACGCATTTTACAATTCGGGTGGAGGTTCTGCAAGTTTGGCAAGATTCTATGAAACTGATGGTACTATTGGTATTAATTTAGCAACAAACGGAACAATAATGACTGCAAACAGCAGTCAAGGAACTATATTTAGCACTAACGCACAGGGAGGTGTACCACATATAAGGCTATTTCATCAAACAAGGGGAGAAATTATAGATTTACAAAGTGGTGCTTCTCATATTGATGCAACATCTTTAACATTAGGTGGACAAACAGGAAAGCCAGGAGCTAAGGTTTCAATAATGCAAGCAAGTGCAGTAGTAAATCAACAACTGTTTTTTGGGAATATTACAACACATACAGCAGGTAGACTTGGTTCTGATACAGGGTTTGGAACAAATCACAAAGGTTTAGAATGTTTTGATACTACAGCAAATAAAAAATATGTTTGGAATGGAACAGCTTGGGAAAAAATAAAGGGAAATATTGAAAGTGTTTCTGTTGCAAGTGCAACAACTGTTACACCTAATATTGATATTTCAGAAATGGAAATTGTTTCAGCCTTAGCAAGTGCTTTGACAATAGCTGTACCTACGGGAGTTGCTTCATCATTTTATGAGGGGAAAGAATTAACCTTTAGAATAAAAGATAATGGTACAGCAAGAGCTTTAACGTGGAACGCTATTTTTGTAGATTATACAGGAATACTACCAACAACAACTGTAGCAAGTAAAACAGTTTATATAGGCTGTAAATATAATGTAGTAGATACTAAGTGGGACGTTGTAGCAGTACAGGTTCAACCATAAATAATAAAAATTATGATAACAATAACTTTAACAGAAAATTGTGGAATTAAGGCAGGAGGTCTTGATATTTATGCAGCAGGTGTAAGAAAAATTTCTTGTCCTGGAAATATAGGTACAGGAAGAGAAACTGTTCAAACTTTTAATATACCTTTTAATTGGGCATATGGAGAATCTACTGAATGGAAAGCAGAAAACACTATTCAATTAAACATTGAAGGTTCTGATAAAAACATTATGGGTCAAGACTTTGAAATGGAAACTGAAACTGGCTCTGATAAATACGCTTATTCTGATGGTTCAAAAGCAGGTTTAAAAGCTTTACACTATATGATGAGTAATTACGGTAAGCAAATTATTGAAGAATATTTTCCTACTATTGGAACTGTTGAAGTAACTTATTTAGACTAACATATTATGATTACAATTATTTCTAAAATAGAATTAGAAGGTTCTGATGATCTGAAATATACAGATATTGGTCATACTCAAGACGTTAATATTATTAATCAAATTAACGAAGATTATGATTCTTCTTTAGGTAAGTTTATAGGAGAAAATAAAACTAAACTTGAATTAGGAATTGTTAGTATAAGTGCTTTTTTTGCTAATTATCCTTTTGTGAATGAAGCAAGAACTCAAGTAGAAAATTCAGAAAACTTAGGTTTAGTAGAAGTAACTGATATAAATCAACTATAATGGCTGTACCTACTAAGGGAAATACTACAAATGCTAATCCAACACCAGGGGCAAGCTCTAAAACTCAAGCTCATACTCATAACACAGGTAGTGATAGTTTTATAGTTGCTCAGTTTACTATGAGTAACACTAGAACTTACACAGGTTGTACTTATGGAGGGCAAGCGATGACTCAGCTTTATCAAATTAACAGAAGTGGATTAGGGCAAAGAATGGCATTTTTTTACTTGGAGAATCCCCCAACAGGAGGTAACAACATAGTAGTTAGTTTTAATGGTTCTCAATGGAATCCTATTAGCATACACATAAGAAGTTTTACTAATTGCGGGGGAATTGGAGCATCAACTAGAGTTGGAGGACAAACAACACCAAACAATGGAAGCTTAACAGTAGAAGATGATTCTTTAATAATGATTACTTCATGTTCTATAAACGCTATTACAAGCCAACAAATACCAACAGGAACTAATCAATCATATACTCAACACAATACTAATAGACAAGTAGCAACAGGTGCTATTAGTGCAAATGCAGGTCATAGTGCTGGTAGTATTACT
>Ga0209092_10000435_pt1 | contig 40677 bp, 20 predicted proteins | sample FraStrMetagenome_FD_187446 | JGI IMG/M metagenome (GOLD analysis project Ga0209092, IMG submission 187446) | Marine eukaryotic phytoplankton communities from Arctic Ocean - Fram Strait ARC3M Metagenome (SPAdes) (version 2) | ecosystem: Environmental > Aquatic > Marine > Oceanic | place: Fram...
CAATATTTTTGTCAAACCAGACTATAAACATGCATAATTTTATTTTTGAATTTTGATTCGTCTAGCGCACTTTTCAAAAGTGCGTGACAAATAAATTTGTCGCGCATTCTTGCGCACGGTTACGAGGATACACATAAACTGTATCAAGAAAAAGACAAAGGTATGTGATTTGATCATAACCTTACCAAACCCATGTAATGCATATCACAATGTTGAAATTGTTCATGTAATGAGGTAAATACTTACTATATTTTTGTTGTCTTACCTTATGAAACAGATGAATACACACTAAATATAAATGTTATTATGAAAACAACATTTCATTTAATGTTTGTGAATTCAGATGTGATGGTCATAAGGAATATTTTGGGACATGCAACATGATGTCAATGAATTCTTGTAATATTTGGTCCATTTTGTCATGCACAAAAACATATTCTATGATAAGAAAAGGTGGTACCTATATGAGGATGAATCAAAGAAAAGTGTTGTTATACATATTTGGCAGTACCATAGGTGCTGCAAAGTACCCTCTGTATTTTGATGGAATATCATATCATAAGCTACCTCAACCATATGCAAACTACAAATCAGACTCCCTTGGAAGAGATATAGTTGATTCAATTTGGTTTAAAGATTTTGTTGTTGAAATTGAAGACATCATTTTTTTTCTTGAGGAATTTGTATCCTGACAACAAGAAAGCCAACATAATGCTGTACTTAATGGAAAAGGCAAGGAAGGTAATACCTTTGGAATGTTGGATAGCAGGTACATTCTTCAATCACATGAGTCTAATAGGAAACTTGAATGATAAGCTTGGCGACATAGAACCACATACCAATAATATAATATAATTACTGCCCTATTTCATGTTGGTAACCCAATCAGTTGAGGTGGCACTTCGTATTATTCTGATTTATGCAAGAAAGACAAAGGTAATACCTTTACAAATATTCCCTTTCAACATGGCCGTTTGCAAATTGGTATCTTTGACACCATAGTACATTCTGGAGGTACCTGGACTGGTGTTTGGGGTGGCATAAACTTGAATTTGAAAAAGAGTGTGCTGGAGTTTTTTTTTCAATCCAAAGCTAAATCCATATTATCTTAAATACAGAGATGCAAGGTTTCCTGTGGACTATATTGCTATCTGAGATGAAGAATCTTCTATAAGAAGGGTAATACCTACAAAGAAGATAAAATGACAAGTCATACAAATGTAGAGACAGAATTACCATAAAAACGTTGAAAATGTATTGTTGTCATGTGTATGTTCATGTCTGTTATCTCCTTGTTTGTTTTTGTTTTGGTTTTGTATTATTTTTTGATCATAGACTGCATTGTAGGTATCACTTTTGACTAATTGCAGTTTTTTATTGAAAGGTAAAGCCTACTATTGATTCTTTTTTCCTCTCCTAATTTGCAATCATCATGGAAAGGTAAAACCTACTTGCATCCTCATTTCAATCTTGTATATGTTGATATGGAAAGGTAAAACCTATCATAGACCTTGTAAAACACTTGGAAGCATCGTGACTTAGAAAAATAAAACCTATCAGTGTCATTGTGAAGAAAAAAATGAAAGGTAAACACGTTTCTCATAATATTACGAAAGGTGAGAATTGAATGAATTCCTTATAAACATTTGAAATCAATTTCATATATTTTGAAGGTTCAACCTATTAACACAGTACTTACATTTTTTTGACCATCACCAATACTTTAATCTTTCTCATATTGTTTCAACGGCTATTCATCTTAAGCTTACAAAAAAGGGTTATATCTATTGTCATTATCATGCCACTCTCTTACTTGCCATATCTTCAAATGGAAGACAAGCGTTTTGAAGAACTTGTAGACAAAAAAACATTTACGAGGAGAAAGATTATTGGGGTGAAGGCAAACAAGAAGCTATGTACACTGAGATTAGGCATGGAATTGGATCTATGCTTGAAGATCTTTCACGTGCTAAAGAGGAGTTGCAAAACTGAGAGTACCAGACAAGGTTGGTTCAGGTGCATCTGAAGGCAATAGATCAGATGATTAGTATCTTAGTGCAATTCTTTGAAATTTGAAATCCCCTTTCTTTCAGCGTACAGGTATAAGATTCATCAACTCAAGAATTATTTTGATAACAAGAAAACATCAACAATATATTCTCAAAAGCAAAGAAGAAAGGAAGAATGAGTAAGAAATGTTTTTCTATGCATGATTGATTTGTTTCTATACTCACCTTTTGAATTCATTTTTCGTTCTAGGCAGCAAACCAGGAAGCAGGAGGTCATTGGAATTAGTAATTTCATCAAGTAAGAAGGGAGAAAAAATTAATTCCTCTGCAAGTTATCACCCTCAAAAGACACCCCACCAGCAGTTAGAGCTCAAAACAAAGATGAAGCTCGACAGTCCTTCGTCCTTCACTGTGAAGGTGAACAGGGGGATGATCTCTCTGACCCTCGAGCCGCATAGCATGATGAAGGAGGAGGAACTTGGCGAGGTGGTACCTTACCCGGGAGTCAAAACTCCTGACTCCATCATCACTCAAGAGCCCGACGAAACCGCATTTTTCGGTACCTACAAGAGGACCAGGATTGACAATTCTTCTTCTCCTGGTCCGGACACGAAGAAAAAGCGCAAGTTTGATCATCATGAGGTGTTCAAAGGTGAGGAAAGAAAATTCAGTATGCGCTTGCATTTGAAGTCGACCGATGGGGATGAGAAGGAGAAGACCATATTTGAATTTTTTACTGTCTAACGATAAATTAATAACATCATATAAACACAAAATTTAATTGTATAACCATCTTTCAGTAATTTTATAAAAACTTGTAAATTGATTTAGTTTTGTAATCAACCACTTGAAAAAGCAGATTACCATTTTCAATTGTAATTTTCGTAATCACTGCAATTGCAGTGAAAACGTCTATGTGCCTTTTAATGTTGTGCCTGAAAACTTGTTTCAAGGCACCAAATTGCTTAAACCTTTTGTTGCAGGTCTCATGGCGAGACCCGACAATACCATTTCGTTTCCTCTGTCTTGGAGAGCCACAGAGCATCTCTTTTGGAAGATCGGCAACTGCTGGCTCTCCAGCATAGGCATCATCAACCTCTGCTCGCTCCTTGGCCTTCAAGAGCTTGCCCTTGATGGCAGAGCGAAACATTTAGATGTCTGGGAACCCACACTTGAAGGGTCCATGGACCCAGACAATAAAACCGGTCTGGATGCCAATGCCTACCTCATACCTCACTCCTGGTTTTTTGAATTTAAGGGAATACCAGGAGCGATCGTATGGCTCAGTATATGGAATCTGGAAATTAGTTCCATCTACTGAGACTTTACAAGCCAAACCATTATCATGGAGAAGCCTGTTTTTCCATTTAATCTAAAGAAAGGTGAGTCAAGGAATAGAGAAAACAATTAAATTTTTTTCACTTACCACGTAACTTCCGACAAAACGCGAACAACTTGGCAAAAAAGTATCAAGATAAGGCACCGCATCTTGACAGACAAGTAGGAAACAATATAACATCATTTGTTGTAGCCCTCAACATTGGCGATTTTCCTTCAGATGATGACAGTGATGATGATAGTTTCGTGCCCCGGACGCCAGCAAAGCCGAAGAAGTCTTTCTTCTACCCTAGGGCACCTCCTCAAGTTAGTAGGCTATCAACTGGAAGATCGTACGCCCAAAAAAATAAAGGCCCATCCTTTTCTTCAAAAAGAATTGGTGAGCACCTGATCATCATGGTCCAGGTCTTTGTCCCAAATGATGGAATCGACCTCCTCTATATCTTCATCCTGTCTGTCCCAGTTGAGTTCAAGAATAACACCCCCAAGATCATTGACGAGGGTCAAAAGGTGGAGGTTGCTTTCAAGTACTCCCGCCATGTTTTGGGCCAGATCAAGCAAGCAATTGTTGGATCCGAGATCCTAAGCATGGAGCTTGAGAAGGAACTCAAGAAGATGAGGTCTTTTTCTCAAGACGGAGAGGATCTTTGCACTTGTATCAGAATAGATTTGCCGTTTGCATGCGAGCAGCAGTTCTATCCTGAGACACTCATTGGAGGAGGAGGAAGTTCTAGCGGATTCCAGATGCTCCTTGGATCCAACGGCGATAGAAACCCTTTTCCTATCTTTCAGATGCGTCTTTGCAAGGTCAAGGACTCCTATTCTTCGAAAAAAGCGGAAATGAATATGAGGGTGATTGGTCAAGCTCCTTTTTCTCCGCCTACTCCAGGCACGAATTTATTTAGTCCAAATCACCAATCCACTCAACAGGCCCAGCAACAGAGCCAGCAACAGAGCCAGCAACAGAGCCAGCAACAGAGCCAGCAACAGAGCCAGCAACAGAGCCAGCAACAACAATATTTCACACAACAACAAACAGCGCAACAAGCGCAGCAACATGCCCAGCTTCAGATCCAGCAACAGCAGGCGCAACAACAAGCACAGAAACAGGCTCAGGAACAAGTGCAACATCATTGTCAAATGATGGAGCAACAATATATTGAGATGCGAAGGAACATGGAGGAGCAGATGAAGCAGCAGATGGTGATGCAAATGCAGACTTTCCTCCAAAATAATCAAATGAACCAACTTCCAAAATCACATGTGCCAATGGGAAACATCCAAATGGAAAACAATTTTTCGCCTACCAATTTTTCGACTTCATCGTTTTTAGGGGAGGACGAGTCAATGAGGACGACCAGGACAAACAAATCGAATAAAAGGGCTAAGACACAAGGAAATGGGGAGGAATATGAACCAAATCGCGTACAAGTTGAAGATGCAAGCGATAGCGAGCAGGTAAAAGTGATACAACAACAAAGTGGGTTTAAAGGGTTTGTGAACAATCTTGCAAATCATATACTTGGAGAAAACGCTGAGGAAGACGATCTATAAGATAGGAAAACAGCAACAGAGTAGAAATCTATTTATAAAAAATAATCTATAAGAATGTAAACTTGGTTATGAAACATAGACTTATTTTTCAATGATTCAATTTAATTTATTGATCTAATCCATCCAAAAGTATGAATAAAGAAATATTTGATTTTTCGTTTTTGTCTTGACAAGAAAACCCATTCTTCTTAACAACATTTATTTAATGAATTTTCTCATTCAAGCAATCAAATAAAACAATACAATTCATGTGGATCTTTTTATGATTTTAAATACTTAAATTCCACTGATTGTTTTAATGAGATTATTTGATGATATCTATTTGATTAGCAACGATACGTCAAATGAACCTCATATTCAAGTTATAAGATATTAGTTTGTATTGTGACTATTGCAATACATTAAAAAGCCTTTTTTCTCTATCTACTTTTATTATTTACGAACAATTTGGAAATGGACCCTTCTGCATTGTCATTAATTTTTACAATACAAAATCTATTTTTATGAGAATCTGAGTCTATGAAATTTTATCATAGATATATGTTTTACACAAATCCCGGGGACGGGTGCTTTATGTCTAAACCACCCATCCCCAATTAGAGAATAAACTACGTAAATAGACAATTAATACAAAGTTCAACATGCGTAACGTGCATATATCACGATCCAAAAACAACCCTAATCCGACATTCACACATAGTTCCTTATGGAACGCTTCATAATCGATAGAAAATTAATGAGCCTTTAAATATATTAATATACTGATAATCCATAAAGATAATAAAACAAATTCATCCATCACTTTTTTCATTTAGATAAAAAATACTAGATAAAACATTCAAAAACTATTGAAAAACTCCATTCTCATGTATGAAATCCAAAGCGCTTGATGCTTTCGCATAAACTCCAGGATAAAACAAAAATGCACATCCTATTCCCCACGATACTATGCCAACTAATTTATCTGATTCGGCACTATTTCCACGGATTATTAATGGCCCTCCACTATCACCTTGACATGAATCTTTGCCCTGTCGTCTACCGCAAATCATGTTGTCAGTGATACCGCCAAATGGAAAATAAGCAAGATCACATAACAAATGAGGTGTGTAGTCTATTTCAACTTCCTGTAGTACTGGAGAAATGTTTCCCCCTGACTTAGTAGTTCCCCATCCAACTACAGTCATATCCACTGTAAAATCTAAGTCCATTTCACCCGTGTCTATTGCTACAGGTGTATGATTGGAAGGGTTCTTGAGCTTGATTAGCATATAATCATAGTCAATTGTAGAAGAGTCATACAGAGGGTGTTGAATCATTTCTTCTATTTCTATTTCTTCGAAGGCTTCCAATGGATCGGAATAATTATGTCGACCTATGTGTACAAAAGTTGCATCTTCTACGTAGCAATGAGCAGCGGATAAAACCCATCCTGGAGAAATTAAGGAACCACCACAGAACGGAGTGTTTCCAGTTATTCTAATAAGGCCTGCCATATATGAGAATCTATTTGGGGTGACTTCTGCTCCACCAACAATTTGTTTTGAGGCTTCGTCACTTTCATCAGAGTCACCTTTTCTGTTGGCACCGCGAAAGCCTGAAGTTGCATCAACTTTACCATGTGAGATTGAAATGAGTAGGAGTAAAAGAATTGCGAAGACTGATGGCGTTCTCATTGTTAGATTTAAGGGATTTTCTACTTGAAAAATGAATGTATTTTCGTTCTTGTGAAATGAGCGAAATCTATGAGAACTTTTCATTTAAGATAAGTCAGTGTATTTTTTAGCTTCGACTACCCTAAGCGTATGTCGTAAGCCATATGTGTCTTGTTTTGCTTATTGCCTTATAGATTTACAAACAAGACAGTAAATTTACGCATGTATTGTATTTCGTGAAGTCATTCCAAACAAGAAGCGGCATTTCAGAAAGTTTCTATGCTGTTTATGGGACTTCTGTTAATTACTTAAATATCAAAATATGTCTCAGAAGTTTACGCAAGGTAAGAATCCGGTTTTTTACGTACGAGTGCAATTTGGTCGAAGTTCACTCGGCTTTACCGAAGCAAAGCTGAGGTAAAATCCAAGTTTACTGTGACCAAATTCTCGGAAACCGCATTTAGAACTGACCTACCCGCGACGAATGAAAAATAAATAGCATGGGTACCGCAAACAATGCTAACTTCTACTTAGAAATAATCCTACATACGTAATAAATCGGACGAGATATAAAAAGCGCCTACGGCGCAGATAAACGCACCACTTTTTAAAAGAGGTCGATTTTTTGTAAAAATGTGAGAATCCTTCCAAGCTTTACGACCCCTACTAACACCCTATTTTGGGATACATTAATTGACCTCTATTTAAAAAGGGGTGCATTAATAGCTATAAAAGGCATTTTGAGCAAACAAGACCACTATTGCAAAAACCCAAGCAAGACCAAAACTGGATCAATATATTTCCAATACTTCATATAGCTTTAATAATTTCTTCGCTGTTTCCAAGCATTTTCTGTTTTATGTGTAAAATGCTTAGTGAAAGTAATTCTTCGAAACACATTGTAAAATATCCTTTTATGCCTCTTGTGTAATATTTTAGACCGAGACGTAAAATTATATCGTAGACTCCTCTAACTTTAATTCTGTGAGGGAATTTTGAAACAGCATGAGAAAAAAGAGGTTCACATATAGGGACACTGAGTACGAAAATTCAACCACATTGATTCAGACTTCAAGAACAAATTGATACTGTATTGGAAGTGTTTATCGGCAAAAAGGTTAAAGTGCACAAAAGACTTTTCAGAAGTACGCATGACTTTTCTAAGATTTGCGGTAGGAGTAGTTAGAAAGAATGAATGACTTCGTTACAAAAGCAAGTTGGAAGAAACAAAATGGGAACTACTAATCATGATTGAAAATTTAACGAATTGTTTCAATGTTTTTACCTTTGTATTGGTTACCAAAATGAGAAACCATATCTAATAAATAAAAGCAAACAAACATAGGTATTTATGTCGTTTTAGAGAATATAGAAATAAAAATGATCATGCATAGTAGTTTAATTTTACCTATTCTAAAAATGGAGAAAGCCAATGCACATATAGGTCACATCAGTTACTATTTCTAACATACAAACATCAGATGAAAAAAGATATCAACGAGCTTGTTCAAGTAAATCACAAGAAATTGCTATTTATTCTAGCATTTAATGGTGCTACTCCTAAAATATTTTAAGTATAAAAGTTCTCCTCATTTCTTTTTTGATGACTTACATAAGAGTTTCTTTGTTTATTCAAGCATTAGAGAATCAATAAAATCGATGCAAAAAGAAGATTGAAAATGATTCAATTTACAGTTTAGGTAAAAAACCTCAAAGTTAGAGGAAACGAAGATGGCCTAATTACTGTTTCTTAATATACGCAGAGTTGCACAAGCCATAAGGCTAACTGCTGGTTCAAACTATTTCATGAATTAATCGTTTTATAAATTGAAGTTAAAGTTTTATTCAAAACTATTCAAAACTATTCAAAAACTCCATTCTCATGTATGAAATCCAAAGCGCTTGATGCTTTTGCATAAACTCCAGGATAAAACAAAAATGCACATCCTATTCCCCACGATACTATGCCAACTAATTTATCTGATTCGGCACTATTTCCACGGATTATTAATGGCCCTCCACTATCACCTTGGCATGAATCTTTGCCCTGTCGTCTACCGCAAATCATGTTGTCAGTGATACCGCCAAATGGAAAATAAGCAAGATCACATAACAAATGAGGTGTGTAGTCTATTTCAACTTCCTGTAGTACTGGAGAAATGTTTCCCCCTGACTTAGTAGTTCCCCATCCAACTACAGTCATATCCACTGTAAAATCTAAGTCCATTTCACCCGTGTCTATTGCTACAGGTGTATGATTGGAAGGGTTCTTGAGCTTGATTAGCATATAATCATAGTCAATTGTAGAAGAGTCATACAGAGGGTGTTGAATCATTTCTTCTATTTCTATTTCTTCGAAGGCTTCCAATGGATCGGAATAATTATGTCGACCTATGTGTACAAAAGTTGCATCTTCTACGTAGCAATGAGCAGCGGATAAAACCCATCCTGGAGAAATTAAGGAACCACCACAGAACGGAGTGTTTCCAGTTATTCTAATAAGGCCTGCCATATATGAGAATCTATTTGGGGTGACTTCTGCTCCACCAACAATTTGTTTTGAGGCTTCGTCACTTTCATCAGAGTCACCTTTTCTGTTGGCACCGCGAAAGCCTGAAGTTGCATCAACTTTACCATGTGAGGTTGAAATGAGCAGGAGTAAAAGAATTGCGAAGACTGATGGCGTTCTCATTGTTAAATAAATATGTTTTCTTAAACTGAAAATTGATAGATTTGTGAGAAAAGATCCTAAAGTTTTGAACTCTTTCTGATTATGTACCTAGCATGAAGGTGAGTCTTACATGCTTACTTTCTCTACAGCAACTCTAATCGTTTCACTAATGCGATTATTTTTCGCAAAAGAGGTCATTTTGAGGTGAGGCACGATTGAAAACTTCATCAAACTCCGTATGTATTTACATACGTCAAAATGTGTAAATACATTTATATCTAAATTGGTGTAAGTAAGAATATGATTTGCATCCAAATTACAAAACTTCTCAATGAACTTTTTGAATACCGGAATCTCCAGAGTCTTGAGGTGCGAATTAATTAAAATAGACGAGGAGGGTAACAACGTGCATATCAAACAATCCCGGGATTGAGCAGCAGCAGAATCAACCGATTTCCATTGGATTTTGGATTTTTCACAATAGGTACCTCTCTTCTTTTTTAGTTCATTGAATAAACGGAAATATGTAATTAGGACCTAAGATATCTATTTTATTCATTGAGTTTTTAGGATTACTCCACTTCATTTACTCCTACAAAATATAGTATTGAAAAGAAATAGTTAGTTAAACAGATATTTTTCATGCCCTTTTACATTATTTATTGGGCTATATTGATATCTATCAAAACAAAGTGAAGAAATTTCTTGAAGCAACGCTATGCTTATATTCATATAGAAACTTCAAATTAATGGCGTCTGGCAAGCCACATGATGATTGGGTTGTCACAAGAAACGCACAGAAAATGAAAGTTGTTCACTAATTCAATGTGCCCACCGTTAATAAAAGCTGGGAGATCTTATGACTGTGCTTTAGCTGTCCGTAGTTGAATATGCTATGATCTTTAATATCGCGGAATGCTCGTAGTTGTAACCCTAACGAAATGCTAAACTATTATTGATACACTTGAATATTGAATATCAATCGATGCCACAAAAAGAGGTTTAGTTTGTTAAATTTGAAACCTATTCATTTATGTTTAAAAAAACGATACTTCAACTGTTAAAAGATCCAAATAGATCTTTGTCTGAAGATTTAGTTGATTATGTGGTACAGTTTTCCTCATTAAAAATTGCAACTTGGGATTTATTAATTGACGAAAGATGTTATTCCAGACGAGAAAGGCACCTGATTTGTCATTTCGTATTTATGAAAACCCCAGTATCATCAGTCGTCATCTTTTTTGCGCATTTGCAATTGACTCAAGAGACGAAATTAACATTACTGCTGGTTTTAATGTACGGTAGTCACAAAAGCTAAATGGACGGCACATACTCCCTTATAAATTCCAGTCCGTTGGGAACGCTCGCATAAACTCCAGGAAAAACTAAAAAATTACAAAGGAAACCCCATGACACAATACCAACAAGAACATCGGACGATCCATCGTCGCCTTTCATAATTAGAGGACCTCCACTATCACCACTACAGGCATCTGTGTTCCAACCTTTTGCGCATATCATTCTATCAGTGACTCCTCCCACCCATCCATATAAAAATTGACACCAACTTTGTTCAAAGTACTTCACATCAGTTTCCCGTAAGTAATCAGACTTATCTCCAAAGTTTTTAGTTTTGCCCCAACCCATGACAGTCATCACAACTTGAAAATCGAATTCAATGGAACCATAATCAAGTTCAATTACGCTGGCATTGGAAGGTTCTGCGAGCCTTACTAACATGTAATCATAATCTATAAGTATGTCATCATAATCTGGGTGTATAATTTGTTGTTTAATCTCAATCGCTTCATACATTTCGGAATTGTCAGAAAAATTGTGACGGCCAATAAATGCTGTTCCATTTTCTTCTTTGAAACAATGAGCTGCTGATAAAACCCAAACTGGATCGATCAACGAACCTCCACAATATGGTTGACTGGAATTTGAGAGGGCTAAGCCTACCATATATGGATAGCGATTGTATTCAGCTTCAATACCATTGATTATTTGTTTGCTGCTTGCAAAGTAGGTATCGTCGGAAGATGAAAAGCCCCTGAAGTTCGCGTAACCATTGTTGTCAATGCTTATTATGGGGTAAATTTGTAAGATAATGAATATTAGAAAGAAAGCTATGTTTTTCATGGTTGATTGAAGCGATTGTGGTTTTATTTTTAATCCTGGTTTCTCAATAGCATTCCCTGACAGCAGTTATATCAATAATATTGTCATTGTTGTATCCCATGTATCGCCAAGTTTTTTTTCCTCTATTTTAAACGCATGACCAAGCTATTGTACAAGCTCAAATTAAGTAACAAGCATGACTTCCGTGATTTGTATACCTACATATACGTGTAGCAGCAGCATCTTTAAGTAGAAATCATCGAATCATGCGTCCCACAAAATATAATAAACCCTTAACATGAGTGAAATCCTGGTCTGCGGCGGCATCTTATAAATATATACTTGTCATATTCTCATGTTATTCAAGATTTTTTAACTGAATATCTGATACATGTAAATTGGGGTACGGCACCTTACATGGATGGAAATATAACAAAGGTATACTTATATTGATCAAGGGTATGATTTTCTAGCTGACTTTATTCGATGGCAAACTGGAAATAGATAAATCGCGTCTTTGTTCCACTTTTTGTTCAATAAAGAATAGCATTAGATTGATTTATGACATCAAAGTTTCGATCCACGAAAGCTATTGTTTCATTCATTCGATTATAATGCCTTTTCAAACAAAACTAAAAAAGTGCCCTACTAATATTTAGTTCTAGATCCGCAACAAGAACAAAATGAATCCTTTTGTGAAAAGTATTTGAGACGGGTGATGCGCGGTTCTTAATCTTTGCCATGGCAATGACATAAATTCGATAAATTGCAAAAAGAACATTATACTTTTATGACGTTCCTCAGGTTACAAGATCTAAAATGATCCGCCTTGAACGGTTCAATAAGCCGTTTTTTCGCTTGAAACGAATCAAAAAGAGATCTTCTTACAACAATGATAAAAGTCATACTGGAGGAATGAAATTGCAAAGATATGATTCAAATCTTACAAAAAAAATTGTTCATACATTCTAATAAATCATGCACTGATTCTGCAATCATTTGTAATTAATTAGTTCTGCTGTGAGCTGGTCTGCTTTCATCTCTTCACATTTCAGCAACAATCCGATGGTATTGTTGCAAAACATCAAATAAATAAATGAAGAATAACGTCCCTATGATAATCCTAAAACCCTTGTCTTTGGTTATCCACGTGGAAACAAATTTGCTTTGTGAAACGCATACCTAATTTTATGGTACGGTAATTAAAATTTGATTGTTTGCTTGCCACTTGTAGAAAAAAACGCAATTACAAAAAGGACGTAGACCACAATACAAGTTAGTAGATGGAAAGACTGTTTCGTGGAAGTACGTACTTTTAGGAAATGAAAGGCAATCAAGTTGAACTCGTGTGGCCGGATGGACAACGTTGAAATCAATAATTGTTGCAGTACGGTACATTCGAAGGGAAGAAGTGTTCCACTATAATAAAAGAATCCATCCTCCTTTCTTGGGGAACAAAAAGAGTTGCAATTGTTTGAGTAAGAGTGTGTGATTGAAATCAAATCATTCTTCCATTGCAAATAAACCACAGTGAGAGAAGGAGAATTTTGAGTTTGAAAAAGTAACAAGATGGTGCAAGGAAACACATTGTCAGCCGCATTGATGACATCGCTTCTACTTGCCAGTAGTAGAAGCAGCGAAGGATTAAGTAGGAATCGTCATTCTTTTGTGAGTTCACTGAAAGCAAAGAATGCTGGATGGGTTCCCTCTAAATATGGTCAATCTGTGCTTTCTGTTGATTCGTTGAGAGGAGGTTCTGTGGGTGAGTAAAAGTAATGCTTCCGTAACATCCTAGTACAAATTTCGAATCTGTATAGTCATTCTCACAATTGAATTTTGTCATTGCATTCTAACACTAATCCGATACTATAGAAGTTCCAGAGGACAAACCTAAAAAGAAAAAGAAGAAGAAATCCAGCAAAAAGAAAACCACTGCAAATAAAGATGCTGAACCTGTGGTAGATTTGTCAACTGCAATTTTGGGAACTGCTCCTGGTCGAAATACCATGCAGGTACGTCTAGCTTAATCAATTCATGTTTTCATGTTTTCACGTAGCAAAGAAAACTCAAGCTCAAGACTATTTATAATGTTTTTACCATGTTGATTATCATAATGTAATTTAGACATATTTATTCAGTGACGATACTTCGGGAGGACACACAGTAGTATCACTCACCCCAGATGCAATGGAATCCATGGGGATATTTGACGGAGACACAGTCAGCATCAAGGGAAAACGTGGAAAGAAAACCATCGCCACCGTGTCTCAAATATCAGCTTCGGACGTAACAGCTCTAGCGTCTAAAACCACTGGTGGAGCGTTGGAAGAATGTCACTCTATCGGGTTGAGCAAAGATGCCATGCGCAATGCTGGAGTTCGATCGGGAGATGCAGTGACTGTTGTTCCAGCGCCAGATGTGAAATTTGGGAAAACAATTTTGATTTTGCCGTATCAGGATAGTTTGGAGAGTGCTGGTGTGGAAACAGCAGATGAAGGAAATGTGTTTGAAGATTATGTTAGGCCTTACTTTGAGGGAAAATTTCGTACTTTGCATAGAGGAGATTCCTTTCATATTACTGGGCCCTTGGGAGAACTAGAATTTCAATGTGTGGAGATTGATACCGTAGAACAAGACGGAGATGACGCCTGTGTCGTGGTAGATGATACTTTGATTGAATGCGATGGCGAGGGAATTGATCGCGATGATGAATTGGACGACTTGGCCAATGCCGGATATGATACTATTGGAGGAGCTACCAAGCATTTAGCAGCAGTAAGAGAACTCGTTGAGCTTCCATTGCGTCATCCTGAATTGTGGGGTCGTTTGGGAATTAATCCTCCTCGTGGTGTATTGTTAACGGGACCCAGTGGATGTGGTAAGACCGCTATGGCCCGTGCTGTGGCTGCTGAGACTGGTGCCTATTTCTTTGTCATCAATGGACCAGAAGTTATTTCCAAACGTGCAGGAGAATCGGAAACCAATCTTCGTAGAGCCTTTGAAGATGCTGAAGCTAATGCTGCTGACTACAACGGAGCCATTATTTTCATTGACGAAATTGATAGTATTGCACCCAAGCGTGAAAAGGCTGGTGGAGAAGTTGAAAAACGCATCGTATCTCAATTGCTCACATTGATGGATGGCTTGAAGCCCACCAGTAAAGTAGTTGTCATTGGTGCTACCAATCGTCCCACTGTCATTGAATCAGCGCTCCGTCGTCCCGGTAGGTTTGACCGTGAACTAGACATGGGAGTTCCTGATATGGAGGGTCGTCTTGAAATTTTGCAAATTAAGACCCGTGATATGCGTTTAGGCAAGGATGTTGATCTTGAGCATTTGGCCCAGGGATCACATGGATATGTAGGAGCTGATTTGCAACAACTCTGTATGGAGGCTGCTCTAGAATGTATTCGTTCCAAGATTGGATTGATTGACTTCGATAAAGACAAGGTTGACAAGAAGATTCTTGACAGCATCGTTGTTGATGCTTCTCATTTTGAGCATGCCATGGGTGTCGTTCATCCCAGTTCCCTTCGTGAAAATCAGGTGCGTGTAATAATCTTTTCTTGATTACAAAATTTGCTGGTTTTTTCGATTTATTCATGAATGTTATAACTATCATACAATAGGTGGAAGTGCCCGATGTACATTGGGAAGATGTTGGAGGATTGGAAGATGTCAAACGAGAACTTCATGAAACAGTGCAATATCCCGTAGAACATGCAGATCAATACATCAAATTCGGAATGTCTCCCAGTAAAGGAGTCCTTTTCTACGGCCCCCCTGGATGTGGTAAAACCCTACTTGCCAAAGCCATTGCCAATGAGTGTGGTGCTAATTTTATTTCCATCAAAGGACCTGAATTATTAACTCAGTGGTTCGGAGAATCAGAGGCCAATGTTCGTGAACTCTTCGATAAAGCTCGTGCTGCCAGTCCATGTATTCTTATGTTTGACGAGATGGATTCCATCGCTAAAGCAAGAGGAAGTGGAGGTGCAGGTGGCAGTGAAGCAGGAGATCGTGTAATTAATCAAATTTTGACTGAGATTGATGGTGTAGGTGCTCGTAAAAATGTCTTTGTTATTGGAGCTACCAATCGTCCCGATATCCTTGACCCTGCTGTCATTCGTCCCGGTCGTCTCGATCAATTGATTTACATCCCCCTTCCAGATCTTAAGAGCCGTACTGCTATTTTCCAAGCTGCTCTTAGAAAGGCCCCCATTGACCCAAGTGTGAATTTGGAAGTCTTGGCAAGAAGTACTCATGGATTTAGTGGAGCTGACATAACCGAAATTTGTCAAACAGCCAGCAAACTTGCCATTCGTGAGGCCATCTTGGCGGAAGAAGATCGTTTGAAAAAAGTTGCAGAAGGAGAATTGGAAGAAGATGAAGGTATTGCGCAAGACTTCTTAATTACCAAAAAACATTTCAATTTCGCCATGAGCAGAGCTAGGAGGAGTGTTGGCGAAAAAGACTTGGCCTTGTTTGAAGAATTTGCTGAAAAACAGAAAGCTGGAAGAGGGGAAGCAGCCACTAACTTTAAATTTTCAGACTCTTCTTCTGAGGCCGCAGATGATGCCGAGGAGGCATTACCTGATGACCTATATGAATAACTTTATAAAATATGAAATAAAATCATCTTAATATTCAATTAGCCGTATAAATATAGACGCTTTGAAACGCATCAATCTTCTTTTATAAATTATATTAGAACTCAAATTATTTGTGTGAAAACAACCAGATTTGAAGAATCCTTCAAGTAACGAATAATTTGATAATTCATTCAAAAGAAATAGGTTTGTTTCATTTTCAGAAATACGCCTTCCTCAGGAAATCGAACTAATAACCACTAACATGATAGGGTTAGGTTACTTTTGATACCAGTCATTAAAGAATGCGTCCCTTTTTATCGGTCATTGGTTGATTGATGAAAACTACGCAGGTGTAAATTTTATGAAACATACTTTTGTTGTATGCATTGGTTGGGGATAACCCACAAGTCTCTCTGAAGCAAGTTTCCAGAAAATGTAAAATTGTCTCTTTTGGGTTCAATCTGTAACCTAGAAAAAATAGATCTCAGTTGTTGTTTTGGTCTATGGTTCTGTTTAAGAAACATGCTCTAGAGCTATCATTGGGTTGAAATGGGGTGGGATGTCGAGAATGGCTCACCTCAAAAAAGTCTTTATAAAGGCTGTTAATTAATTTCCCCAGGCATTGATATGGTGCTATAAATGATGGAGGAGGAGGATGTGGGCGGGTGGATAGGTCTATTGAGAGGATAGATAGAAATGTAACCTTGTAAGGCTACAATCTTTTGGAAGCAAAGATACATGAGAGCGGGAGTGAGAAATATGTCAGATTTCTTGTATCGTCTTTTAGCAGTATTTGGGTGAATTGCTATATGATTTTGAAGTTTGTTACTGTTTCGGCAACTAAAGCACTTGTGGGTTTTTGTTGAGTTACTACACTAATAAGAATTGTGACATTAGCAGCTTGTTCCAATGAATTCATTATATCATCATTCTCCAGGGTTTGGGAGGATGTGCAATTCTTCCTCATACAAGTAATCATATGTTGGAGGTGACATAGTGAGTGTGTATAGTTTGTTATGTGGGTGGACTACCTTCTTAGGTATTTGCCAAGGACTTTGAAACATCTGCTCCTAGGAAATGTTTCAATCATCTTTGATGACATTTTCAATGCAGACACAACACATATAGAATTGATCAAGGAAAAGGATTTTTGTAGAAATCCGACATTTTCAAAAATATGAGCTCTTGTGGATGCGAGAGTACAGATGAGAATTGCACTAAGGACTACCAATTCCAATAAGAGCACAGGATTTTTTTAGGGAAAATGAGTTCATTTCAAATTAAAAAAAGAGCGTTTTATTATTAGTAGATTTGAAGATCTTGTTGAATAAAAATGGAGTCATTTGCAAAGTTTCTATCAAATTTTCTCTTTTCCATTTGAAAGAAGAGAAGGAAGAAAAAATATCTTAGGTCTAAATATGTTTTCAATGGAGCTTTAAATGAAATCTTATAGAGCTAAACAAAGAAAGAGAGAGAATCACGACCCGCCCACTATATGGCCAAACCCAAGGTTGTCAACTGTACACTACACGCCAAATTCACCTTCTCCTTCCTACTATTCTGCTCTTAATGGTTCTTCATCTTTCTCAAAGAAAAGCTACCATTGGTCCAGCATGAGGATTCTCATATGTGCTTTAAATTATTGATTCACTTCAAACCTCATAACCATTATCTTCAAGAAGAATTATTAGTAATAATGATCATGCTATAAAATAATCATGTCTCTTTCATTTGTCTTTAAAATACACACCTGTATTACTTTCTGTAATTCCTACACATCCTTTATTTACCTCAGCAAATGTCAACAAAAGCTTCAAATCTATTTATCTGTCCAATCTCTCTATCTTCAGCTTCTTTCCAAAGATCATTGCCATTCTGCTTGTTTAGTAGTTCCATTGTCTGTCGACGATTCCTAGGTACTTTGGCATCACAATTATGCATTGGGCATGTACAGAATGATTACAGTTTTGCTTGCTTCACCATATGTTTCAGTTTCTTTTGACATTTTTTTACCGACCCGGGGATGACAAATTGTTATCCTTTCCATAGTTTACACAAATGACTGGATCACTTCTTCCAATGATTGGTAATAGCTCCCGTGTGGTCTCTCCATTCTCCCATTCAATCTTTACATTACACCTTGATGTAGAATTGTTGGGATTGAGAGGACCGTGATGGTCAGTAGTTGCTCAAAATTTCCATTCTTCCATGTTGTCATCAGCACTCTCCAACTTATCTATGATTTCTTCTACTGTCTCATCCCCATTCTGAGCCATAAACTTGGTCATGAGGGGATTGGAAGTTTTTTCATCATTGAATTCCTTCAGTTGTTCAATATTCTTTACATACAATCTAGTCCCATCCTCATTTGGGTCTGTGAGATATGTCCTACCTATGAGATCATCGAAAATAAGATGTGCCCTTGGTTGATCTTCTCAGGAATGATTGTTGCGATTATCTCCACCTCCCCGTATGTCCGCAGTTGTTCTATCTAGGGAATGTGTTGGATTATCATGTGCAGAAGGGTTCTCAACACTACTATTGATGCCCAAGTTATGTTCAATTAAAGCAAGCTTAATGTGGGATCAATAACGTATTGTCAGTAAGGATTTTGTAGATCATCCCATGGCCAACATCTTCTGAGAAACCAACAAACCTGCCTAATGACTCATTTGGCTCTGAAGAAAAAGAGTTCCCTCATCATGATCATCATGTTTAAAGTACGCTTTGTCATCAAGTTTAAACCAATAAATCATACTTATGTCAGGTGTGTTACCAGTAAGCTTTTCATATGGAGTACACCATGGAGGAGAATCCAGGGTCATATGGTTCATGATGAAGATAACATGACAGAGACACAGTATCCAACAATGAGCAGGGGCGCCAACTGTATTCATTACCTGATTTACATTTTGTTTCACATCTCCATGCCTATGTTCTGCATAATTTTGATATTGGTAATGGGCCTCACTATGCCTTGAATGAATGCAAAGGTGCCTAAGTGGTGTATCTGCAACTTTCTTGGAAATCAGTGCCTTGCCTCTATCTATTGCTAGTAAGGTTGTCATCATTGCTTCATGCAAAGTACGGATAAAGGAAGCATCTGAGTACATACCATAAGCATCACAAAACCTGGACTTGAGACCAACAAAGAATTGTGCACAAGTGGATCTGTAATCAATAGCTGGTGTATCATTGAAGATAGTGCTTGTAGCCACAGATTCATGACGACACTTCACATTTACTACATGGAAAGGAGGGCAATAGGCGAATGACCACTAATCCAATCTGCGCGTGCATATTCATTAGTTGATAGATAAATACTCAAAATTGATACAACATTGGAAACATGTGGTCATGTTATGCAATGTAAACATGTCCTGTTACAGCAAGCTAGTGAAACTCACCTTGACGTTTTTTTGTCAAACTGAAGAAGCTCAGTACACAAAAATAATCTAGAAACATGGTTTTGTATCATAATGAAACAATGGATTAATCAATAAAAGCAATTCTTGCCTTCTCTACTAATGTTTAGAAATCTAGTAGATGTGAATTGATACATCTTGCAAAAAGCAGAACGTATGATGATACTATAAGGAATAAACCCTAGATAGATAGAAATGGTTGCATACAGAACCATGGCTAATTACTCCAATTGATTGCCACCTCCTCTATAAAAAATAAAAGTTCTTCAGAAAAACTAGGATAGGAAATGTAAAAGCATGGAACAACATGATCAATGTATGACTTAAATGGAGTGCAGGAAAGTCTAAATTTCTAGGCGTAGACCCCACTCGTTTCACCCCTAAGCATACAAAGAAAAGGACGAAAAGAGAGAAAGAAAAAGAAAAGAGTGGTCATGTAAAGCTCGTTTCTGCCATATGGAGACCAGATGTAGGGACATGGCTGCTTCCATAGTAGGAGTCAAGTGGTAAGTGGTACTTATTTTCTATCATTTTTGTTTGGTCCATTGTCATTCATTTTGAATTCATTGGTACAGATAACATGTACATGAATATGTGAAAATATTGAAAAAGAAGCCTGGTGAGGTTCGAACTTCAAATGAAAAAATGCTCTCTTGGAATTGGATTTACAAGATAGAACCCATACGCGTACATAATCCTTTCAAATCAATATACGTAGCTCCGTTCTTACTACATTAATACAATTTTATTGAATGTTGTATTAAAAAAAATAAAAAAATCTTCTGATACTACAACGTAAGTAAGAATATAAATGAAATCTTTATTGAATCATGGTAATTTCAATTACGGCCGGTAGTGTCAAGCATTCCCTATTTCAAAATGAACCTATTAAGTAGAATTTCAATTCGAGCACGCCCGTTCTCATAGTATTTTTTTAAAATCTATAATTTACATAATCCATTTTGTTCATGCTCATATATATTGCTATCACGTAGGAAGGAATTAGGACTTCAAAATGAATGTTGCAGGCTTATAACATGGTGTTACTTAACAATCTTAAATACACATGTTTGTTGATCTTTTCTATCTATATAACGTTTTGACGTAAGTCCCGTAGCGCCTAATTCAGAAGATAAACGTTACAAAGGATTCGTTCTCTTAAGTAAGTTTCGAGAATGACAAACAACCATCTTTTTTGTTGCACTCTCAAAGATCAAATTGAAAGAGTCCATCTGTATTTGTGACGACCAAAAAGACATATCTGCCGTCATCAACATTGAAAAGAAACTTTGGGAATTGAATATCATTGAGTAAATAGAAGAAGTCGGTGGAGAAAGATGGAGGTCGGGGCTCATGTTTGGCTGCGATCGAGTGCTTCCCATTGGGGCTGGGTTCCAGCCATTATTAACAATAAAAAGCAATTGGGTAGTAAGGAAGAGAGAAGCTCAGGCTCAGCAATGATAGAACTTACTCTTTGCAATGATAAAGATGAAGAAAGAAATAATCGGGCTTTCTTTGATGATGAGAATCACACACCCGCATTTGAAACAATAATAAAAATAGACCCGAAACATTTTAAAACAGCCGACCATCCTGATATAAAACTTCGCAACACTCGGTCAGACTATCAATCTGCCGGTGATGACAATACTGGAGGAGAATTGGCATCTCCTACAAATTTTTCTACTGCAGATGTAGTTGGTGGTGTTCATGATCTAATCGGCTTGACCCATTTGCACGAACCAGCCATATTGCACGCTCTACGTCTTCGGTATGATCAAGATATTATTTACACTTCTACGGGGCCTATCTTGATTGCTGTGAATCCCTTCAAAGCTATGAAACATTTGTACAATCAAGAGATCATGGACACTTATAGAAAAGCAGGTGAAGCAGTTTCAGCCCCCAATGCAGACAAAAAAGAGAAGACTCGATTATCTCCGCATGTTTATCAATCAGCTGACGATTCTTATCGTGCAATGATGCTTGCGATCGATATGAATAGGTCCAACACTACACGTACACCCCGTAAACGTACACAGCAACTCAACGGAGATCAAAGTATTCTCGTTAGTGGGGAAAGTGGAGCTGGAAAAACCGTTACAACCAAGTTCGTTCTCAACTATTTTGCAATGCTTTCAAAACGCCATAATGATGATGATTCCACCGTCACTCTTGAAGATAGAAGTATAGAACAACAGGTTTTACAATCTAACCCAATCTTGGAATCTTTTGGAAATGCTAGAACTATCCGAAATGATAATTCATCGCGTTTCGGAAAGTATATTGATGTAAGATTTACTCCGAAAGGAAAGCTTTCTGGAGCCTCTATTGAAACTTATTTATTAGAAAAAGTACGTCTGATTCATCCAGGAGATGGAGAACGTAATTACCATATATTTTATCAATTCTTGGATGCTGCAAGTATCCAAGAGCGCAAAAATCTTCTTATTGGTAGTCGCACTATTGATGACTTTCGCTTGTTAAATCAAACAGATACCTTTGACAGACGAGATGGAGTCTCAGATAGACAGAATCATGAAGAAATGATGATGGCTATGAATACCATTGGTTTTCACGAATCAAAAGTAAATGATCTTTTACGTCTTGTAGCTGCCATTCTCTTCGCTGGTAATATGACTTTTTCTCGCGTAGATGCAGCGCATCATGAATCTTGTACATTAGACCGCAATGATGATTCATTAGCAGCAGCTTCATTACTGGGATTACCATTCGAGGAATTAGCCTCATCTTTGACTTCTAGAAAAATCAGTGCAGGATTAGAAAAAATTGAGAGATTGCTATCTCTAGAACAAGCTACTAAGGGATTAGAAGCGTTGATGAAAGCCATATACGGAGCTGCATTTGATTATATTGTGAAAATTATTAATAATTCCATTCTAGGAAAAAGCAATGGAAATGGAAGCCGAAGTTCAGAAAGGAGATCGGCCAGCATAGGAGTATTGGATATTTTTGGCTTTGAGAGTTTTGATATAAACGGGTTTGAACAGATTTGCATCAATTATACAAACGAAGCACTTCAGCAACAGGTAAGATGTAAAAATTTCATATTTTATAGCAAATATTTATACGCCTTTGCAACTTGCTCACAAGAATTGACCATCAACTTTAAATTATTTTAGTTCAATAAATTTGTCTTCAAAAACGAACAACAGGAATACGAAAAAGAAGGCATAGTATGGAAATTTATTGCCTTTCCTGACAACCAAGATGTGCTTGACTTAATTGATCTTAAACACACAGGCATTCTCGCTATTTTGGATGAACAGTGTATTGTTCCTCAATCTAGTGACCGTAAATTCACTAGATACTTATACTCAAAATGTGGGGACCACAAACGTTTTATTGCAACTTCTGCTCAAAGAGTCTCTTACCTTTTTAGCATTAAACATTACGCCGGTGAGGTAGAATATTCAACCGACAATTGGTTAGAAAAAAATAAAGATGAATTGCCAGGTGGAAGTGCTGATTTGATTATGAAGAGTGACTTTTCATTTATGACAAAGGATCTCAAGGAATTTTTTAGACTTGAGCAACCTAAGAATTCTACCCGCAAAAGCAAAAATAGCCTCATTACCAAATCTGTAGGTGCACAATTTGCGGAACAACTTAGGACTCTTCGTTCCAGGATCGACCAAACGGTTCCACATTATATTCGATGCCTGAAGCCAAATGATGAGCTTGTTCCAGATTATTTTGAGCCAAAAAATGTCGTGGAGCAATTGCGATGTGGAGGTGTTCTTGAAGCAGTTCGTGTTTCTCGCGCTGGATATCCAACTCGTTATGCGCATGAGGTTTTCTTAGCTCGTTATAACACCTTATTAGAAGAAGGAAATAATAACCATGCTAATGATGCGGAATCTGTAATTTCTGGCTGGAGCAATTTCGGATCATATGAAGAACACTTGAAAAAATTAGTGGCTAAAATCGCGTTTGAAATTTGGAAGGAATTATACATGGTTTCACTAAAAGAGGCTCCAATTGAGAAAAAACCCATAAAACCTGTAGGAAGAAGTTATCTCAATGATATATCAACAATCAAAAATACTTCCAAGCCAAAGACTCCTGCTTTCAGAACTCTAGCAGTTGAATCAACAATCATGGGTCCAGAGTTCAAAGGGAGGACAAATTCAAATGCTAATTCTTCCAATATGAATGGAGAATCCGGCCCAAAAACCGAAAAGCAATTTCTAAATCTTGACTTTCCAACTCGTTGTGGACTAGCAGGTTTACAGTTGGGAAAGACTAAAGTGTTCCTGCGCCGTGAAGCATTTGAACAGATAGAAGCTATGAGGTCTCGCCGGTTTTATAATGCAGCTGCCACAATTCAAGCAATGGGAAGAGGATATTTGTATAGACAACGTTACAGTAAAATGAAAAGTGCATCAATTTTATTACAAAGTGTTGTTCGGATGCATTTGGTTTTGAAAAAGAAAAACCTGTTGGCATTGACACAGAAAGTCATACGAATTCAAAGCGTGTGGAGAAGAGCTGTTATTAGACACACTGTTTGGAGTTGTTACCTTGAGATTAAAAATGCAGCCGTCACAATTCAGCGAGCGGTTAGGCACAAAAATGCTTCTACATCCTGGGAAGAAGAAGAAGAAGATGTCGACGATGGCGAAAATGATGAATATACTAATGGAGCCATTGTACTACAATCTTGGTTTCGGGGTATGATTATTAGAGCTGAAGTGTCTAAAACCATAATGTCCATTGTAAAAATCCAAGCTTTATTCAGAGGAGCCAAAGCTCGGTTTAAAGTTTTGGACACATCTGATGAGGAAAACAAAAAAGCAATTTTGAAAGCAAGATTAACTCAAGTGAAGAAGACCGGAGCATCTCCTCGAAGAACGGATATGGAAAAGATTCCTTTCAAAGTCAATCCTAATGTAGCAGTGAAAAAAACTGCTCTCTATCAATTAATACAAGATGAAAATTGGGCTTCAGTAGAGAGTACTTTGGATCAACATCCTAAGTTGGCCGAAGCCGTAGAGCCATCTAGTGGAGAGTTACCTCTTCACATACTTGCAAGGCACAAAACAGCTTGGACACTACTTATAGATATGGTAGTGGTGCTCTATCCGAAAGCTTTGGTACATCGCGATAGAATGGGAGCCCTACCCATCCATCATGCTGCTGCCCATGACAATGTTGCGGCATTAGAAATTTTGCACAGTGCATACAAAGATGGAATCAATGAATCTGACAGTCAAGGTCGTCTTCCTGTGCATGTTGCAGCAGAGTTTGATGCTGTTGATGCTGTGAAATATCTATTAGCAAAAGCACCTGAAGGTGCTTATACTTCAATACAGAGCAGCAAAGCAGTAGACGGAGGAGGACTACCTCTTCATGCGGCTTGCCGACATAATGTATCGATTGGTGTTATCACAGCTTTTCTTGCCGAGAACTTCGCGTCAGCTAAGAAAACCGACGATAATGGCAACTTACCTTTGCACTTACTGCTACGATGTGGTGAAAGCGTCGATCAAGTCGTAGTAAAAACATTATTAACATGCTTTTCTACTGCTATATCACGGACAGACATGTACGGAGACCTACCTCTTAGCATAGCTTTAAAGAGTGGTTGCAAGTCGTCTGTCATCAACACTATTTTGATCCAATATCCTTCAGCAGCATCCATTTCAGATTCTGACGGGCATTCTCCCTTATTTTTAGCTTTTTTGCATGGTGCAGAAGATAGGACTATTTTGGGCTTGTTGAATCATGCACCAGAGGTAAGTCAAATACTGCATTTTGTGGCATTATTATATTTATTGTCCAGTGGCCCTAAAGAAACTTGCTCTCTTTTGCTTGAAGCTCGCAACTATAAGAGACGGAAAGACAAAAATGCTTCCTATACAGATAGCAATGGAAAAAGAAAGTTCTCCATTTATTGTACACAATTTGTTGCGTAGAGACATGCCTATTGACTTAAAGGAAAAGGTTAAAGCTAAAACTCTACCGCATCATTATTCATGGAGTTACTTGGTAAATGACACTGAAGATATGTATCACATGGTAGTCAATAAACTTCTTCAACAATGTACACAACCCCAAGTCCTTGCTCTCGCACATGTAGAAGGTCCTGATGGACAAATTGCTCTTGCGTCTGCGACACCGGTGTGTAAGCACGAACTCAGGGTTATGCTTCGTCTTTTCAATACCCTAGAGGTAGTCAATCAAAAGCCTGCATACACAAACCCAGCCAGTGATACCCAAATTTTCTACGCACTACGCTATGACCCGCCACCAACACAGCAAAATAACTTCACAATTCTACATGAAGACAAGCGGGATGATCCATATTCGAATCGTGTTGAAGATTATGATGATGCATCGCTTTTTTCTGGAACATCCATGTCCACTTCTCATACATCTTTAAGTGGTAGGTCACAAAACGCTGTTAGCGATAAGTTGAGGCGTATTCGCAAAGAAAAAGGACAGCAAGTGATTGCTAAATTAACTTCACGTGCTGACGTTGTAGAGCGAGAGTTAAAAATCCGTAAAGAGTTCCATCTTTCTAGGCACTATGTCCCTGCGATAATTAGTGTCCACCATACGGTTCAACACGCAGCTTACTCTGAAGCAATGGCAGAACCAGGTTATTGTATCACTATGGAAGGTGCTGACACAACTGCCGAAAATCTGATTTTAGATATAAGAAAATCTGGTAAAGCTTTCCCAGTCAAAGCTCTCAAACGAATTGGAATATCATTGCTTCATATGCATGAGCACGGCGTTGTTCATTGTGATTTTGGAACACATAATATTGGCAAATTTGGTAGCAGATGGAAATTATTAGGAGTAGGCGCGTCTGTACAAGTAGGGCACAGGACAGACCCCAAGAGGGGCTTTTATCATCCGCCAGAATCAATAGCGGTTGAGAAAAAACGATCGAGTTTTGGAAAGAGAACTTACGGAGCTGTAGTAAACTCAATTAAAGCAAGTCCTACTCATGACATTTGGGCTTACGGTGTTGTATTATATGAAACGATTGCAGGCATTCCCCTTGGACCATATGCATGTCGTGGAAAGCGCGCCATGACGGAGCATGAACTATCGAAAATTGGAAAATGGGATGACCATTACGTGCGAAAAGCGCTCAAAGCAATTGAATTAGATGATGATGTTGCTAAAGACTTACTTAGACTATTACTAGATGGGGATCCCAATAGACGTTGTTCTTCTATGAGACAGGTTCTGGAGCACCCTTTTTTCAAAAGATCAAGTTCAGAAAAAACTGAAAAAAAGAAAAAGAAATCACGTCATCACAAATCATCAAATTACTCAAGATCTCATCTTAGAAGCTCATTAAGCGAAGACTCATCAAGCATAATCCCCGAACACCTTCCTCAATCTCCACCATCCAAACACATCCATCAGCATAAACCACCTACTCCACGCTCTCATGCCTACTCCAATTTTTCTCCTCCGGCTTCGCCGGCTTCTCCAAGGAGTTATCTTAGTGGAGAAAGCAACGGAAATGGCTCCAGATATTATAAAAGTTCCAATGCATCAGTTTCTTCAAAAAATAGTAAAATGTCGTTGGGAGGCATACGAAAAACATTTAGGCGCAAAAGTGATACATCTTAATGTCCCTGAAAGTGGCCATTTCATATTGTTAGTCAGAGGAAACATTATTTATATGTGGAAAAGAGATATGTTAATGAGTGAAACGTTAAAAATCTTACAAAGAATAATGCAATATAGTTCTGTAATGTTTATGGTCTGTTTTGCTTTCTGCTGTCTGATGATGCTAATTACTTCATCTATTTTAGATTTATTCAATTTGTCTTTCCGAAGTTTTAAATACAATCTAAGTCTTTTAGGACATCGGACGCAAGTATTCCAACGCGCTCTAAAACTTCGTCTAAATTACTATGTTTGATTCTTAAGCCTGATATGATGCTTTGGATACGTTTTATTTGATCCCGAGATAGAAGCATTTTCTTTTCAATCTGAAACGTGTCTACTGTCTCATGTTTTATGTTTTCCTCGTTACTTCCTTTAATATTTTTATATTGAGCAGTCATCTCTTCATACCTATCAATTTTTGCCTGACAAATTTCAACCCAAAAAAATAAGTAAAAAATGTTTTCTTGCTTCAAAGAAACTAAGAATCCTCTCGTTCACTTCTTAGATATTGAATCGTTCACAAGTACTCACCAGTAATCTCTGCTTTTCAAAAAGTTGTTTTTGCAAAATATCATGAAATTCTTTATTTGCGCTGTTTTGCTCATTGAATCGTTCATCACGTTGCTCTAATTCGTGAAGAGTTTCATGTAACTCGATTTTACATTTTTCGATCTTATAAGCTAACTATATTCATTAACAAACGGTACAGAGAGGTGTGAAAAATGAGTAAAAGTGATCAATTCGTTGGTTACCGAGAAAATCGTTTGCACACAAAATTACCTGTGTCATTAATTTTTCAATTTGTTTTGAGTGGGTTCTTAATTCAACAGTTTTCTTTTTCATTTCTGCAGTAGACATGGAATGTTTACCAATTTCATTATGATTCTTTTTTTTGGAAAATTTAACAGCAATATCCTCTTTTCTGTATATTGTTTGTTCCATATCCCTTATTAATTTTTCTTCTTCTCGATTAATGCTTTCCATTCGATTTTGCATACGATGAATTTCTTTTTCCATTCCTTTTATTTCTTTCATTTCCTCTGACGAATCTAATGCGTTTTTTGTTTCTTTCTCGAGGCGGATCTTTTTCTCCCAATGCAGAAATTCTTTTTCTACCTCAAAGATGTCTTGTTGAACCTGAATTTTTGCCTGTTTCACATAATCTATTTTGGCTTCCATCTGCGAAGATTCAAATTCCAGTTCTTTTATTTCTTGTGCAAATTCTTTTTCCATGATAGTGTTTTCATTGAGAATACTTTCTTGCAATGTCGAATTTTCGTTTATGAAATCATTAAGGCGGGCCATATCTTTGTGCATAGTATGAGTGCTCTTTTCTATTGATTTCAGTTCAGATTCATGCGTGTAAATGCTTTGCAAGACTCTTACTTTTTTTTGTAACAGAATATTCAAGCGTGCACTTAATTCCGAATTTTGTTCTTGTATGAAATTGGAATTCCCGATCATTTTTATGAGCCTAGATTGATCAACCAACCAAACCTTCTGTATTTGTTGTAATTCGAGTTCTTCATTTTTTATGTTATTTTGCAACCGTTTGATTGTACCTTGAAGCGGTCCAAGAGGCTCTTCTTCCTCTACACCTTCCATCATTTTTTCATATTTTCTATTTAACCTACCAACTTTATTCATTTTACTCTCAATTTCATTGTTGCGTCGGCGTATACCGTTCGCAGACTGTTGAATTTCTTTGTCCTTTACTTTGAGCTCCTCATTTGCATCTTCGAGTTTTTCTGTTAACTGAGAACTATGTGCTTCTGTATTGAGTGTATCAATCTTAATCCTCGCTAATTCGTTCTTGATATTTTCGGCTTCGATCTCCTTCTCATGAATTGCCCGTAATAAACTTTTATCCTCTTTCAATAGACTTTTCGAGGCTTTAGAATAAGTTGCATTGTCATGAATATTGGATGCTACTCTGTGCTCGGTTTTAGCATATTATTTCATGACCAGACATATTAGAAGTATCATCAATACAAAATTAGGATGCTAAAAAAGTGATAAAAAACGTTCACTTACTGGTCCTCAATTAAATGCCGTTCTTTCATAGCATTTTGAATCTTGTGATTTGTCAAGGATATTTCCCGTAAAAGTTTTTGGTTTGAGCTCTTCAACTTAGATTCTTCTTCGTTAATAAAAGAAATATTTTGTTGCAAAATCTCAAACGTAGTAGAAGAACTTTCTTGATCTTTGAGTACTTTTTGAATAGACTCATCCAAATACGCAATCTCATTTTCAAACCGATTTTTAATGGCTTTCATGGTCTCTATTTTCATTTTAGCATCTTCAATTTCTCGAATGATCCCATTTGCCTCAAGTTTGTATTCTTCTGACTTTTGTTTTGCTTCTTTATGAGCTTTACCTGCAGCCATTAATGCTTCATCTCTTCTATTTAAAGCAGCAATTGAAGATTTCCATTGTTGTATCAACTGCTTCTTCTCTAGCATCAATAATTCAAGTTCATAGCTAGTTTCTTGAAGGGCTTCTGTAGCTTGTTTTGTCTGCTCATGTTGACCTATTAACTGTTTTTCCGTTAGAGCAAGATCCACCTCCATTCCTTTTATTTGTTCATTCAGTCTATTTATGTAAACGTCCTGAGCAATTTTCCCTTTTTCCAGTGCTTTTACATTTTCTTCTGCTTTAGAAGCTACTCTACGTGTGACAGTAATTTCACTTTGCACCTCTTCGTTATAGGTTTTTATTTGACGAATTGTATCGTTGAGTGCAGAAAGTTCTACCAGACTTGAAGAAACTTTTTTTTTCAAGTTATCAGCCTCCAACCTTTTGTCTTGTAATGTTTGTTTAAATTCCTCGACTAATTCAACTTCGTTTTCTCGCTTCAGAAACACTGATTCATGTTCTTTTTCAAGTGCAACAAGATTATCCTGGAGTCTAGCGAGTTGCTGCTGAACTCCATATAGATGAACTCCACAATCTTCTCTAGCTTTTTTTGCCTCTCGTAAAGCATCTTCTTTCTCGATAAGTTCATCCTTCAATCTATCACGAGTAGTTTTCAGTTGTTGTTTTAAGGCAAGTTTCACTCGATCCATACCAGGATTATCCGAAAAGCTTTCCTGCACCTTATTGGAGGTTGAAATTTTAATTTGATTCGGTGCTGAATTATCCTCTGGAGAAGTGACACTTGGCGTTGAAGGTTTAACTTCAGGGTTATCGCTTGTGGTGTCATTTTCCATTTTATTAAGATAGGATTCGAATTTTGGATTATACTACCAATTACTTTTATCACAATAATTCGTTAATTATGAACTCAAATTATTGAAAACAAAACGAAATTTGAAAATGAAGAATAAATAAAGTTCTTGAAATATTCTTGCAAAAGGAGACAAAATCAGATGGGAACGAAGCGTTGAAAATGTGATTTTGAAATAAATCAAGTGTTGTCGCGGTATCAATTAATGTGCAAATAATTGAGGATTTATCACAAAGAAGAAAGCATTATGTCAGAATCATCAACATATTCCCAAACAACGACTTCGTGGAAAACGTCGTTTCTCTCTTTGATACCATTCACAAAAGAGAGTGTCGAGGCTAGAGAAGCAGAACTGGAGCTAAATGATTTAGAAGCATTAGAAACAGAAAAGAGAAGAATCAAGAGTTTCAATGAAAGAATGGAAAAAGGTCAACATGACTCTGTGCTAAAGGAGCTAATGAGTGAAACTGATATGGACTTTCATTATTTTAATCGGTTGAAGTCATTCAGGAATGCGAAAAAGCTTTCTAGATTGAGTGATACCTCCATTCGGAAAAAGAAGAATCTCCTTCCTGAATTGAACTTAAATAAAATTTCTGTCTTGGTAAAAAGTGAGGTATGGTGACATTGTGTTTTTGTAATTGTCTTAGGGAAATCGTGCGTAATGTTCTCATATCGTCTTTGATTTCTTCTTCACAGTATTCAAGGGACTGGGATAAACTACAATCAGATCTTCGAACTATTGTAGGTTGTCATGATACTCAAACAATTGATAGAGAAGATTCATCTCGATGTCAATGGAGAGGAGTCGATCCAACAGGGAGATCTATATACTGCTCAAACTTTTGTCTTATACATCCATGGCAAACTCAAATCAATATTTATGGCAGATCTTTACCAAAACGGCTATCATTTTGTCCTTATCATTCGAAATTTTGTATAGACGTGAATTCTCATCATGGTAATAATCCAGTGAAGATCCGAAGAATAAACAAATTTGCACTATGTAATCAGTGTTATGTTCTAAAAATGCAACAATCGCCTTCCGTTATACAAAACTTCCGAGTGCCAGGTTTAAAGAAAGTAAATTCAGAAGCAAGTAAACTAGGCACAAGGAGAATATACAAAAAAGGAACTAAAGATAAAATATATCTATTGTAAACTCGCGCATTTAAATACATCTATGCAAATAAAAATAATTTTTACTGCATGGCTTAGCTCTCGTTTTGAATATTATAATAATATCTTATTGATTATTCTTTAAACTTCAAATAAGGCTTTTGTGTCACATCTGTTACTTTACCGCCCATAGTTTTTGGCATTTGAACGGACACTTTTCCTGCATTTTTTAATTCAGAAAGTTCAGCCTCTGTGAATACTTGAAAGGTCTTTCCATCTGTGTTCATGACCATGAATTTAGGTGGGGTCAATGAAGCAAAAAAGTCAGGGTAATTCTTCATATTGTAGGCAAGTAAGGCTTCCTGAAGTAGAAAGGAATAAAAAAGGAATTAAAATACAGAAACCCACGCAAAATGATTCACACTTGAACCACAGAGTGTATGAATAACTCACTTTTTCATTTTTCTCACGATTTGTTGCACTTTTCTTTTGTAGAGATAAGATGAATTCATTGCCGTCAGCAAGATTTTCACATGCTGCACCTTCACCACTGGCACATGGACCACTTTGTACGACGACAGCATTGGCTATAAGTGGAGCTAATGCTGCAGATGCCGCTAGTATCGCATTCAAAGAATGAGAAAAAATGTCTCTTCGACTTAAGTCCTCATTGGTGCTACCTTGAATGTTATGTGTATCAGATTGAATACCGACAGTCGACGATTTTAGTTCTGGTTGAGATTTTGATGACGGGAAAGTGAACGCTGAAGCATCATACGAAAGAACAAGCAATAACACGGAGGAGGCGAAATTTTTGGTGTACATATTTATTTTCTTTGATGTGGGCAGTATAGAGTGTTCACAAAATGATTTGTGTTGATGTGCAAAAGATTGACAAAAAGGAATGCTTTTATGAAAGATTGGTTATTATGTATACGTCATCTTATTTTAAGTGCCCGTTCTCGTTTCGTTTTCAACGGGACTTCCTCCACCAATCACTAAAATGAAAGAGTAGTAGTAGTAACATGGAATAGTAGATAGAAGTTCGATAACAAATGAGCTTTTAATTGATATTTTAATCCTACTTTTACTATTATTTTCAAAAACGGCTATTTATGTTCGTATTAATAATCCTCTATGTAAGATGTAAATCTGTTTACTATTAAAAATGTGAAACACTTAATCACATGAAAACTTTAAAATCTATGTATATAACGGCAATGTTTTAAGTAATACTAAAGTTTGAAGGTAGCATGTAAATACGTCTGACAAACGATAGAATGAATGATGGAAAATAAAAGATTTGGTATAAAAAAAAAGGGGCTTGGAGGGAAAGGAATAGCTTTGGTACGACAAAAAAAATCATCGAGACAAGCGCATTCTATGTTTCAAATGAATGCTCACAAAAAAATTTAAAAACCATTCATAAAATCAATCAGAAGCAATGGCATCCACATCCTTAAGGGGCATTGATGTTCTAATACAGCATATAAACTGTACTCAAACTCAAATTCCGTCCACTGCAAATGACACTGCTCTGTCGAAGAAGCTGAGCCAACTTCTTTCTCCAAACTCTTATTCGAATCAAAGCGATGTCGATGATTGGTTCACATTTCATTTTGCAAAGCTCTGCGACCTCCTAAATATTCAAGTTACTGCCCAGACCTTAGATAGCTTTCAGGATTCGATTTCAGCAATTGCGACAAAGGTAGCTGAGGACAATAACAAAGTTGTTACTGATTTGGATTATACTATAGCATTTCCTATGTTTACGCTATTATTACGCCCATATCTCCACAATGATTCATTAAAGGATCTGAAAGTCGTTTTTCAACCTGAAAACTTTCAAGACATCTTTACCATACCCTCACGTCTAAACCAATTCATACAAAAACATACACCATCTAATATAACTAAGGGCTCTACTCCCGTGGCAAAACGACGCCGTATAGAATCGATCAAAAATCTATACCCATGGAAACTTCTTCTCATCTATCTCATTGCACGATTTGGAATTAAAACGATATCCTCCAATGATCAAGATTGGAAAGATACAAAAGCCAAAAACTGGAAAAGTTTTTTATCTGCAATCTATAAAGCATTTCCAGAAGAAGTCAATGAAAGTATAAGATCTATGGTTGTTTGTAGTGCTCTTGATCTTCTATCTGAAGGAGCCCCCTTTCAAGGAACGGGTTTTGTTCTCTCACCTTGTGTATTGTGTAGGGAAATCATGTGTGGCTATGTTTTTCTGAATGAACTGGATCAGTTTCTCAAATCGCAGTCTTTTTCTTTGTCGTTCAAAGGCAATTATAATGTTCTCATCATTGCTACTGCGGCTACTTGTCTTCTCCAAAGTCACTATCATCCCAATCACAACCACCCTGTTGATACAAGAAGCGCTTCGAGTAAACATGCAAAATTACTCTTTGAAAATGGATTAAAATTCGAATCTATCGAAGAGTATGTCAATCGAACCTCCAGTACCTATTCTCCTTCCACCGATCAAAATTGGTATCAACAATATTACTATCCAATCCTTGTATATATTCGATCCTACATGTTGGAAAATCTCACGTTACGCGCTGTCGAAGCAATTCAAATTCTTGAAAAAAATGACACAGCTATTAACGCTGAAGAAAATGATATTCGTCCCTCTGAATTAGGGTGGATTGTATTTTTTGAGATTTTAGCACAGACTGAAAGATTGGTTTCTGTATGCAAGGATTTGAATATGACACCCCTCGGGAATAAATGGTTTATTTTATATCTGACTGATATCGCTATACAATCCTTGGAAGATTTATCTGCTACTGATGACAAAGAAAGTCGTCTCAAACAAATTATTTGGGAATTGAGATGCGTTTGTGTGGCATTTTATGTTGCACGAAGTGATCCACAAACTGCATTGCAGAAAGCAGAAGAAGCATCTCAAGAAGTATTGGAACATTTTCCTGATTTGGAAGGGAGTATTGAACCATTAAAATGGGAAAAGGAAGGAGTTTCACCGCATAATCTTGCTCTAGAATTATTTGTACGTCCTAATCTGATTGCAGAGAATGCAAACGATCTTAGAAATGAACAAGAATCAAATCGATCTATTTCTATGTCCACAAACCAATCCACAAATGACATTTCTGTGGTGAATATGGAGAGTGTGGATCAGATAATAGAGGAAGAATTGTTGCAAAATAATGTAGATACAATGGTAAACAATTTGAAACAAAATACTTCAACAGGAGTGAAATATTTAGCAACAGAACATATCAAAGGCTCAGAGATAAATGATGCGCATAAAAATGACAAAGAAATCGGGCAAACTGCCTTGGAATTGACTCAAACGATTTTGCGTCAGTTCCCCGATACTTCACAGGAATTAATAAGTTCTGAAAAACAAGAAAATAAAGAGGTTTCATGGGTTAGATTTACGACAGAGGAGGATGCGGAAATGGAGCCAGTTCCTTCAGGATCTGAGAATGATGAAATACAAATTCCAGATGAGTACGAAGAAAATGAGACATTTGAGAAAAATGAGGAATGCAGCGAACATGAAGATCACGAGGATTATAAAGTACATGACGAAGATGAGGAATGTATTGAAAGCGACGAGTATGATGAAAACGATATTGCAGAGGAATCAAGAAATGAAGATTATCACGAAAATGGAGGGAACGACTCCGGAGGTGTTATAGAGATTGACAGTTCTAGTGAAGAAGAAAATAATAGAGATAAGGAGACAGAAAGCGTGTCCGTAATAGAAAACAGAAGCTCCAGTTCTATAGAATATAAAAATGATGGTAGTTATTATGATGAAGTTAATGAGGATGATCAGTATGTCGAGGTAGATGATGATACTGTTACAAAAGGTGCACTTAGCGATCAGTATGAAGATGAAACGCAAGTGGATACTCATAGCAGTGATTCCGGTGAATACGATTCTGGGGAATATGTGAGTCAAGAAGAAACATCGCTTCATCAGAAAGAGGCTTCTTCCGATGAAGAGCACTCGTCTCATGCATCGGTTGAAAATGATTCGTCTGAAGATGAACCTATGATACATGAAAAGGACGAATACGACGATGATGCGGATCAGGGAACTGATCCGATTGATGATTATAGTAATGTTAATGATATAGAAGTTCGAATGCAAACTTATAATGCGGAGAATGTGAAGAGGAATTTGCTTGAGACGAAAGATAATGAAAAAGATGAGAAATTGTCAAATATTGGGAGTGAACCAAAAATAACTCATGAACATCAGCAGGTAGAAAGAATTGGAATGACAAAATCACAAGAAAATGTAACAATTGAAATAGGGTCTTCCACCGAAACTCCTCAACTTTCACTTCATAAACAAGAAGCAGCCTACGAAGCAGATGTTTCTTCGAGAGAAAAGAGTAAGAAAACTACAACCTTTGTTGCGCCTGCAGCTAGAACGAGATTTTCACGGAATTTAGAAGAAGAAAAAGCGTATGAAGCTGATGTCGAAATAGAAGAAAGAATCACAGGCCTTCCTGCACCTCTACTTTATAAAATAGCTCTTGATGATGATTCCAAAGAATCTTCTTCTGTCACGATGGCGAATAGCGTCCAACAACAACGGATCCCCGGATATCTTATGAATCGCGTTGAAATCAATCATCAGATTTTGCCAGGGAAAAGTGCTGTTACTTGCGAGGATGAAAAAGCGTATGAAGCTGATGCGGATTCTACAATCGACCATAGCCGGTGCAACGATTCCTCCATGCGATCTAAATATTCCAAAGTTCACAATCTTTCAAAGAAAACTGCAACAATCGAAAAAGAAGAGCAGGCATATGAAGCTGATGCTGAATTAGATGGAACAGATGCTCCAGAAGATATGTACAAAAGTAAGAAATATGCTTCAAATCTAAATACAAATAACTCTGGATTAGAGGAGAAAGCCTATGAGGCCGATGTTGAAATGGACGCAAAAGAAGCTGCCCTCCAGATTCATGGGACAGATATTGGTAAATATCCAAAATCCAACGAAAAGGAAAATATTAGGAAGAATGATGATGTTGAAATGAAGACAACTACTAATATTGATGTCGATACAAAAGATGCATTGTTCACTATGGACTTTAATGAAGTAAATGATAAAGATAATGAAGGAAGAGACACGAATCTAGAGCAAATCGAAGAAACTGAAGACGATAAGGCTACCATTGCTGCAGTTACTTTCGAAACAACAGTAAACAAGGACTCGCTAAAGGAGTCTATTGACCAGAAAACCACACGCCATGAAGAAGAGCTTAATGCTTTAAAAGTAAATGATATTGAAGTGAAGGCATGCATCACAGAAGATGCCAAAGAAGGTAGTGATGTAGTGGATGGACTAGAAAAAGATGATGAGGATGTTGAAGGAAACAACACAATTGACTCAGAGGAAGAAGATATCAAATCAGAGCAAAGTGAGAAAGAACGTAAAATCGTTGCTATTGAAGCTTTCGGAGGTAGAATCCACGAGGAAACGTATAAAGAATCAACAGATCAGGAGGATATACCAGATGATGAAGTTCAATTGCAGGCAAAAACTTCTGTAGACTCAAATGAATTAACCAATGAGAATGTAATGAAGGAAGGCATATCAGGAGATGAATTTATGCAGGAGATGAGGGTTGAAGAAAATTGCACAATTGACCAAGAAGAAGAAGGTGCCAAGATAGAGCAAAGTAAAGATGAATCTATGCAGGAAATGAGTGTTGAAGAAGCCCAAGCGATTGACTCAGAAAAAGAAGTAGATATCCAAATAGAGCTAAGTGAAAAAGAATCTGAAAAAGAATTAGATGAGGATGCACCGTTTGAAGAGCATGTCACTTTAATGACCAACGAGAAGGCAATGAACGTTGACATATCAGAAGGTGCAAAGGAAGAGGAGAATGCTGAAGGAGATAACAAGATTCACTCAGGAAAAAAAGAAGATACCAGGATAGAACAAAGTGAAATAGAAACCAAAAAAGAATCTGACAAAGAAACCAAGAACAAGAAGGCAACCATTGCAATTGATGCATCAGAAGAAATTATACTAGATGAGGATGCACTAACGAATAAAAATACTGCTCTAGATATACCTAAAGCTGCAAACGAATCGATAAACGAGAAGGCAATGGAGGATGACACCAAAGAAGAGGAAGACATTGAGAAGGCTGATGGTCTGAATGAGAATGAGGAAAATGCTGAAGAGGACAACGCGATTGTCTCAGAAAAAGAAGATGAAAATATCAAAAATAGTGAAAAAAGAAATAAAATAGATGAGGTAATCAAAACTACTGATGCTTCAAAAGGAACAACCTACGGAGACTTGTTGAAAGAATCTGTTGATAAGGAAAAACCGCTGGATGATAATACACCATTGGAAGAAAAGACATCTTTAGAAGCTCTTGAAGACGCAATTGAATTGACCAATGAGAAGGAAGTGAAGGAAAATGAAGATGAAGATATTGAGGAAGTTGATGATCTAGAAAAGGAAGAGGCAAAGATCGAAGAAGACAACATGCATAATGCTGAAAAAAAAGATTTGGAATCGACTACAAAACAGACAAGGTCAAAAAGAATTAATGACACTCCTATGATTAGAACTCGATCAAGTGCTCGTGCGAAAGAAGTTGGATCCAGGTACGCGACAAGGAAGGCTGGTCTACCACCTATTGTCCCAAAGGTTTTTAGAACAAAACCAAAAGTCAAGGCTATGAAAGTGTCGAAAATATCTAGCCCATCCTCTCATCTATCATCTCCATCGAAAAGTAAGTCAATGAGAGCAACTAAGCTGCCATATTCACCACCAAAGTCACCATCTCCCACAAAAGTTAGACCAATGAAAATTTCGACGCGATCTTCCTCAAAACGAAGACATGAAACTCCTGCAAGTGCCAAGTCAACTCCTTCCAAGATGAATGCTAATTCTTCTAATTTATCAGTCCATTCAACTGGATCATCGCACAGGTATTCTACTCGTTCCAGAAGCAAAAAAGTCAAGGCCGATGCAGATGATAGATCAGTCGCATCTACTATACATACACAACATGATCCCCAAGAAACAACTGATATAGAGGGCAAAGTATCAAAGAAGCGAAATCCCTTTGAAATTGAACAGATAGCTTTTACAAATGATTCTAAAATATCTGATAAAATCGAACCTTTGTCTCCTCCTGATTCAAAGAGAAGAAGGGGCAGATCGAAAAAGTCACCGGGAGAATCTTCTGTTCGATCAACTAGAAGCACACGATCATCTGCCAGATTGCGATCAAAGAAGTGATGTGTTATACTTTATTAAATCAAGGCATTATCACATCAAGTTTGTTAGAGGATGATAAGTGAATTTCAATTCAATTATCTCTATGGCTATCTCTATTTACAAGCAATATCGTACTCACATTTCATCATTGCTAACCTGTGCTTTTGATTCAGCGCTATAATTCAACCATGATAATTTTTACGTTGTTGTTCCAAGTGGATATCAATTAACATTAAAGTCTCGTCATCTAATAAACCTCTGCTTTTTGTTTAAAAAATGAATCTATACGATCAGTTACACATCAATATATGATAATAGATATGCTAGAAAACTAGGAAATAATAGTGTCTATTTCATCTTAGGAGATGCATCGATCATGTTTTTATCTTAAGAACTAGATAAACGCTTTGCTCATGGCAAATGAGAGAGCTCGCTTTCCCATGACTAGTAAGAATGCGACAAAGAATATTTTCTTATTTCGTAAGAAAAAACGAAGGCTTTGGTCAACCTCGTTTTTGGTGATATTTGTCTCCACCTGCTTTATTTCCAAAACTTCGACTACTTCCTCTTCTGCAATAGATTGAAACATTCTTGGAATCACTTTCTGCATTTGTTCAATTTCCTTCCTTTCTTTTTCTTGATCTCTAAGTATTTTTTTCAATTCCTCTACATCCTTTCGCTCTTTTCTTGCTTTGATTGCATCTAATTCTTGCAAATTCGCCCCTGTTGCTTCTTCAGTAGAACTCTTAACAACCAAAGTGCTGGTGGGCTCAATCTTTTTCACGGCTTCAATGGTACTTTCGGTCTGCATTTCTATTGCCTTTTCGTTAGTTACCACTTCACTGCCTTTTTCTTCACTGATAATTTCCTCGAGATCTTCCTTCAATACTGTTTCATCGGAAATATCTGTTACTTCAATTGTGTCAATAAAAGCGTCATTGCTAATTTCAATCTTTTCTTCAATGGTACTTTCGGTCTGCATTTCTATTGCCTTTTCGTCAGTTACCACTTCACTGCCTTTTTCTTTACTGATAATTTCCTCAAGATCTTCCTTCAGTATTGTCTCATCGGAAATATCTTTTACTTCAATTGTGTCAATAAAAGCGTCATTGTTAATTTCAATGTTTTCGGATATAGTTTTCAATTCTTCAGAATTTTCAATCTTCTCAACATCATCCAATATCATTTCTTTGATATCAGTAAGGTCACTAGAAACTGATATCTCCTCTACTGACGACAGTAAAACATCGTTTGAATCCTCTGCCACAGTCGGGACTGGGTCCATCTCATCAAAACCTGTTTTGTTCATCAATTGACTAAGCCCAAACAAACCAAGGAGTAGTACTAAGACTGTAACGGATGTTATAGAGCCATAGTCACCTAAACTATTTTCTGAAAAGAAGGTTGATACTGGCAAAGAAGCGGAAGATGTAATATCTTCTGCGTTCAGAAATAACCTTGAGCCAGTAGCAATCGTGTTTGGAATGACATCAGTTCTGAAAAGAAAGCGTTGCGAAGGATAAGAGTTTCTTTTCCATTCCAAAATATTTTTTGTCTTAGACGGGCTTATAAATGCGGTCTGCCAATTTTTTGATGTCATTTGAAACGATTGTTACTTTCAATTTGTTGTGTCGAAGGATATTTCGTGATGCTGAAGGTGTCGTTCCTTTTCTGATCTATTTGTTGGACAAAAGATCTTTCGTAGAATCCTATACAAGAAGTATCTTTCTTAAAACTTTATCAGCAGCTCAAGCTGCAAGAATCTTTTCTCTGAAAATAAGGTATTCATATACCTATTCATTCATATTTCGGATTGACTTCTACGTAACATAAATTAAGATACATACGCATCTTTCGGTATCTTCATGGAATTGATTCGATGATGCTTCAAACATCATAGTTCATTCGAAATAACAGCCATTAACGTTAGGACCCCCTTTCCGGACCCCCCGAATTTAACATAAAATACGTGCGTTTTTCATCAAAAAAATCTAGGAATCAGGCCAAAAAGGAACTTAGTCTTAATAGCTAAGGAATTTTACATATACTGTGT
>Ga0209092_10000437_pt1 | contig 40670 bp, 35 predicted proteins | sample FraStrMetagenome_FD_187446 | JGI IMG/M metagenome (GOLD analysis project Ga0209092, IMG submission 187446) | Marine eukaryotic phytoplankton communities from Arctic Ocean - Fram Strait ARC3M Metagenome (SPAdes) (version 2) | ecosystem: Environmental > Aquatic > Marine > Oceanic | place: Fram...
GTTTAATTACAGCTTTTTTATCTCCCGATTCAATTATCAACAGATAAATACCTATTGGTTGATCAATTTTTAAATTCAATACTTGATTATCGTTGTACGTTTTTAGTTGAATTAATTTCCCATTCAAATCAGTCATACTAATAGTTACAGTTTGGTAATTGTTCCCCAAGTCAATCGAAAAATTTCCATCTGTAGGGTTAGGGAAGACTAGAAGCCCCTCTCCAAAGTTGTTTTCAATGATTCCAAGGCTATTTTCAGGTTCAATTTTAAGCACTTCATTTGTCAAACGATTTGCATACCAGATATTCCCTTCAGGGCCAATTTTCACCCCTGTTATTCCAGTTACTCCTGTCTCAATTTTACCCAAATACGAAGCTGGGGTTTCCGAAATATCGTACAAACGAATATCTCCATTGGCATAATCACTTACAATCATACGGTCTTCAATTATATCAATACCACACGGCTGTTCTAACCCAGTATCGACAACTGTTTCCTGTTCAACACCCATGTATGCTGCATATTCGGCAACACTTTCATAACCTGTAAGGTTACTCGAAAAAGAACCTGTAGCCGTATTCATGCGAATAACCCGGTCATTTCCTATATCAACAATATACAACCACCCATTGTCTTTGTTCAGAATAAGGTGACTTGGTATAGTAGGGTCGCTACCATCCCTAGCTACATTTACATCTTCGTAACGATGAATAACAGCATCATCGTGATAAGATTGTCCCGGACCATGATCTTGTTTAAAATCGTAAAAAACTATATCTGTATTATGGCCGTCAAATACCCAGTAAGCATTACCACTATGATGGGCGATGCCCATTGAGTGAGGGGACTCATGCAACATATCGAGGTGAGAACCATTAGTCCCCGGACCAGCATTTTCTGCATAAATTGACATATCACTTGACCATAAAGTAGGTCCTGTAAATTCTGTTCCATTATGGTTAGCGTCAAATACCCCTGGAGAGCTTGCCCAGTTCCCATTTGTACCAAAAGCCATAGCTGTAGGTAGTGACATAAAATGCCAGTTATTTCCATCTTCTTTAAACTCGATAGATTGTGTTGGTTCACTTGCATTGGAAATAGTAAGCGTTGTGCCACCTCCTGATACATTTTCTTCATTAATTACCCAAAGTTCTTGATTACGAAATGGATGAAAATCTAAATCTGTTGGTTTATCCAATTGATCGGAAGCTGTTGCTATAGTTGTATAAGTTGGTGTGCCTTCTAAATAATCGCCCAAGATATTTGGAATAACGGTTGCCTCATAAACATTCACATTAGTAGAGACATTATCATTTGAGGGATTCATATCAGAAACGTTATTGATCGTTTTAACCCATATCACTATCGTTTCCTCACCAGTGGAGGCAGGTGACCAAAGTGTAGAAAAACTGAATTCATATTGATCTAAAAAAGCAAGTGAAGAAGGTGAAAAAGATTCTGTAACAACAGCTTCTGTGCCTATTTGATAACTAAGACTAAGGTCAGTGACTGTGATAGCACCGGTATTCATTAAGGTTCCGCTGATAGTAGCAGTCTCGTTGCTGCTAACCTGAAGGGAAGGGGAGGATATTAATTGTATCATACAATCAAAATCTAGAGGATTACCAAGAACTAATGTAGATTCTGATGTAGTATACTCTGCTCCTGATGCAACAGAAATACCGTCGATAGTTACAGTGTAAGAACCGTTTCCTTCACCACAACATATCCCATCACCATAGGAATCAAATATGGTAAACATGACTACCGCGTTTGTGTCTAGACAGACACTGACGTTTATAGGAGTTGTATTGTCGTCTGTGTACGGGCCGCCTGAAGCATAAACAGGTGAGCCTCCGGGACCGCTGAATTCCCAGGTGGTTTCAGAACCATAGTTGTCAGGAATTATATTCAAAAGAGCTTCTGTTTCACCAGTAGCACATTGCGCTTTTACATGATTTGAAATAGTGAGTGCAAAAATAAAAGTTAAGAAGATGTATTTCAATTTCATATTAGGTCTTAGGTTTTTAACAGTATAAAATGTTTGTTAACGTTTTTGTGTGTATTTTTTTCGAAGTGAATACGCTCAAGATGTAATTTTCTGAGATTTCATATATTAATGGATATCTTAGTTATTTCATCGCTAATTTAGAATTAATTTTCGTGTGACACGTTGGTTATTGGCTTCAATTTGTAAAAAATAAATCCCACTCGAGTAGGCATCCATTTGTAATGGAAATGGCGCTCCAGAATTAATTTGTTTTTTAGTGTACACAACTTTTCCAGTGATGTCTGTGACGCGGAGATCAAAAGGGGCGCTGTTATTTAATTTAATGTAAAACACATCATTGGATGGGTTTGGATACATATGATAATATTTATAAAATAGCACATTATTACAATCAAACTAAAAATCAATAATTAACCCCCTTTTTTATGAAACCAATTTCACTTTTTATCAGTCTCTTTTTACTTTTTTCACTACAAGCACAAGACGAGAACTTAGAATTTAAATATGTTAAAACAGATGAAAAAAAGGCAATCGTCGGCATCAAATCGGTGATGAATGCATCGGCATTTGTTTTAAACAATAAAACCGCCGCTGAAAATTACGAACTAGTGTATGATTTTATCGCTAAAAAGCATGAATATCCAGAGGATATTATACTTTCTGTAACAGCATCAGAAGAAATTGTTATTCAAGAGCTAGCTCAAGGCTTGTACGAGATGAAATCTTTAGGCTTTACGAATAGCTTTGACATACGCTACAATATGACTTTTCTGACGCGTGATGGAAGCATAGAATGTGTTATTGGCGAAATGCTAGTAGGTAATACTGCGGCAATGACACAAAACATGGAAGCCGAATGGAATGTCATAGATGGCCTCTATTTGCACCGCAAAAACGGAAAACCCAAAAAGACTATGAAAGGCATTACCGATTTAAAAATTGAAAATTATTTCAATTCTATTTTAAGCTTGTTACGCACAAAGAAATAATCATAGCTATTACGAGAACTTTTCTTGTTTCGCTTTGTACCCTTTCCTGTCTTTTTTCCAATGCGCAAATCGGTTCTGGAACGCCTTGGCTAAAAACCCTTAAACATGTATGGTTTTAGTATTGGCTTGTTTTTATTTGTAATTTATGTTTGTTTCTTTTTTTTGTGTTATTAAAAGGAAGTGTATTAAATTTTACACCAAATTTCTAATTGACTCTATTTCAGGTTTAAAAAAACTCTCTATGAATTTAGAACATCAGGTTTTTTGAAATTTTTTTCATTCTGTTTAGTTCATTAGCTGTGATTTTTAAACTTATAAAAATAGTCTTAAATTAGCAGTTCTAAACAATATTGATACCATGAAATATACATCTTTTTTAGTCATCTTTTTTAGTTGTTGTTTTTCATCACTACTGGCTCAAGAGCAGTGTGATAGTCCTCTCTTGAAAGAGTATAACTGGAATAATACAACTTTAAAAGCTGTTTATTGTGGAGAAACAGATGATACTAATAAACCTGAAGGCTATGGGAAAATGATCTATGAAACAATTGAATATGGAGTTGATTTTCAGGAAGGATATTGGAAAGACGGCAAGCTAAATGGTGAAGGCATGGAGGTTTTTAGAGACGGAAGAGTTTACATAGGAAATTTTATTGATGGTAAAATCTCATTCGGCTCAGAAACTTGGCAACAGCGAGGAACAGTTTATAATGGTGGATTTAGGGACTATAAATATAATGGTGAGAATGGTGTTCTTAGTATAGTTAAAGATGATTTTAAAAGAACCCAAGAAGGTCTTTTTAAAAGTGACCTCTTGGTGGATGGGATTTCTGTCAATGAAACAAAGTTTGATGTGACAACTCAAAAAGGAATATTTTTCAATAATGAATTAGAAAATGGACAACAAATTATACAGGAAAATAAATCTGGGATAATTATAAAATCAACCTACTTAAATGGAGTTGAGGAGGTTACCTATCGCAATGATCAGAATTCTTATAACTCTAGTGATGTTTTGGGAAGTAGCTCTTCTGCAGAAGTAGCGATGGAAAAAAAAGGGTCTGTTGATATAGGAATGTTAGCTTATTATGTCACTTTAGAAATTGATGGTGTTTCTGGAGATTTCCTTGTAGACACAGGGGCTATGGGGTTCAGTATTGGCAAAAAGATGTTTGAACGACTAAAAGGGCAAGGAATCGAATTCTTAGATTTAAATAAAAAGGTAGCTTCTGTTGGAGTAGGAGGTGAGTCACAAGGAAAATTAATCCTTTTAAATAACGTGAAAATTGGAAATTATACACTTAGTAATGTAGTGGCTAGTGTGTCTTTGGAAAATAACTTCTCTTTGCTAGGGACTGGTTTTTTGTTGAAATTCAGTAATGTTATATGGAATATGAAAAAGGAAACACTAATACTTTATAAATAATTAGTTCTCTTAAACAGCTTGTTTCAATAGAACTTCACTCACTTTTAATTTAGGAAAAAAACATAGATACTAATATGTGGGTAGTTGAGGGTTCACTTCCTTGGTTGGTCACTCAAAGTAATTCTTTAAATAATAAGTTTTTATTTATCAGTTTTTAATTTTGATATAAACAAACCATATGGCTTTTAATATTGTACTGGTAGAACCAGAAATTCCTAATAACACCGGAAATATTGGTAGGCTTAGTTTAGCCTCTGGGTCAGTTTTACACCTAGTAAAGCCGTTTGGATTTGAGTTGACCGATGCACGACTTAAACGAGCTGGTCTTGATTACTGGAAGCATATTACTGTAAAAACATATGAGAGTTTGGAAGAGTTTTTAGCCATTAACCAAAATGAGAAGATGGTGTTTCTCTCGGCTTCTGCTGAAAAAGAATACTGCGAGATTGAATATGTCGATAATTTGTTTTTTGTCTTTGGTAAGGAGTCTATTGGCTTGCCTAAACAGCTAGTCGCAGCTAATTCCGGTAAATTATTTAAAACACCTATTCACAGTCCACATGTGAGAAGCTTAAATTTAGCAAATGCCGTTAGTATTGTAGTGTTTGAAGGATTAAGGTCCTTAGGAGTTGTAAAAAAAACCTAATGAAAAAAACCCTCAAGAATAGCAGATCTATAAGGGTTTTTTTGGGATATTTACTCTATTTAACGAAGGGTAAACTTCATTTTCTTAGTTCCTAAAATTCATTATCATTTATGTAAGGCTCAGTCCATAGAATAGTTGATAATACAATTGCTTTGAACCAGGAATCATGCATTTTATTAACCATCTCAACACTGTGCCCTTTTTTAGCTAAAAATGGCTTAATAGTGGCTGTAATGGGGTAGATGAATGCGATCATATATCTGTAGTTTATGATTGGAGTTCCGTTTTCTACCTTGTCAGTTTTATTCTTCTTAGCTGTGTGGTGTCTTAGTGCAATTTCATGTTGGTAGTCGAGCCACTCTTGGTCGTAAGGCTTGTTACACAAGTCGTTGATCCAAACAGCAAACCTATTCCTCACAGCTCCTAAATACGCTGGGCTAGGCTTATCATTGCTATTAAAGTAATAAAGTAAATGCTCATTACTGCCTACATAGCCATACCACACATCTAAAACATCTTCAATCTGATCCTTTAGAACCTCTCCAGCAAGTTTTAAGTTGGCCTCATCGTCTTTAGAAAAAAAGATCGTTTTCTTTAAAAGCGCGACATCTTCAAGTGTAACATTAGATTCGCCAGGTTTAGTATTCTCTGAAATGAGTTTCATAACCTTAGTTTTCTTGGATGTTTTATCCATTTCTGTATTAGTTTTCTCACACTCTTTGCTTTGTTTGCAGTTAATAAATAATAAACTGATAAACATTAAGATGATTGCATTTTTAGTTTTCATTAATTTGGGGGTATTTGGTTTAAATAAAATTATGTTAATTGATACTTGTTTACACTTTTGTTTGATACCTTTAATTTTCCTTTTCGCTTTTGACTATTAAAGTGGTAATACCTTTATTTGCTTATGTAAAGGTATTTATAAGGGCTTTTAAAATATAGAGCTGTGTAACGTAATAAGCGATAGAAGTAATAAGCGGTCGCTTGGGTTGTTCCAGAGGGATTTTGCGGTTTTAATCAATACATTTTAAGTCATTATTTCCCTAAAAGTCAATCATATTTAGTAATTAACAAGTGGTTTTATTGCTCCGAAAGTAAGCACTGTATGGCAATTTTATGACCTAAACTACTTGTAAAAAACAGATAATTCTTACCACCGTCAGTGATTTTAAAGTACTTTTTAATAGTGTCTGTTTTTTCTGGGAAATTCCTGGTTTTTAGATTTGCTTTCTGTCCTCCAATAAGTCGTTTTAATGTTTTTTTCTGATAGGGTAGGGTCGATGAGATTTCGTATATTTTTCCTGGAAAGTTTTCGATAACTCTGTTGCTTGTGTATAGGTGCGTATTTAGATCGAGTTTGTTTAGTTTAAAGTGCTCTGAAATTAACCTGAAAGCTCCAGACTTCATGACGGCTGCATTGGGTTCATACAGGAAGCGCTGTGGGGTGCTGAATGTTGTTTCAGCAGATTTTTCTTGAGATGCTGTGAAAGAAAAGTGTTCAGTGCTACTTGGGTGTGAGTTAATGGTATGGATAGTAGCTTCAGTTTTATTATTTTTTTCTTGGAAAAACAAAAGCTCTTTAACTTCATTTTTTACAGCTATAATATAAACTTTGCTTACATATTTTAGTGTTTGAAGTGCACTGCTGATATCCAGCATTGGCGACATTTTAATGAGTGCATTTTTACTGTTATTGAAAATTAAGGATTGGTGCATTGTGATGTTTGGCCTGCAATCTTCAATAAGAAATTTTTTATTCTTTTCTGTGTCTCGGCGTGAGGGGTCTATATAAATCCAATCAAATTTTTCTGTAGTACTTTTTAGAAACTCTAAACCATCTACGCACTGGGTGGTCACATTATCTGCTTTTAAAACGTTGAAATTATGTGTAGCAATTTCAGCAAGTTTAGGGTTCGTTTCACAGTGAGTAACCGTTTTGAATTTCTTTGAAAAATAATAGCTATCCACGCCAAAACCGCCCGTAAGATCTAATAATGAGTGACCGCCAATTAGATTACTTTTAATTAGAGCAGTGGTCTCAGAAGAGGTTTGCTCAATATTTAGTTTGTTAGGGTAATAGATATTAGGAATTTGAAACCATGTATTTAGTTTTAATTCACATTTTTTCTTAGCTTCAATTTGTTCAATAAGCTCCTTGGTTTCAACGCCTTCGAAAGCACTTCCTTTAAGAATTAAAGAGTGTATATTAGAGTTTACATTTTTACTTATAAACTCTTGAATGTCAATATTTAATATAGTTTTATTCAATCAAAGGTTTAATTGGTGTTGTGTTTATTTTTTTCGTGAATTCATACAGTCCTATAGTAGCTGCTTGAACAACATTCATACTGCTGTTTTGGCCGTACATTTCAATATGAACTGTGTAGTCACAAAACTCAAGAATTGGTGAAGAAATACCATGCTTTTCATCACCAATAATAAAGGCGACCTTACTGCTTTTTGGGAGTTTTAAGTCAGAGATTGAAATGCTATTTTCTGTGATTTCAAGAGCAATAATCTCGTAGTTTTTAGACTTTAAACCTTTGATTTTTTCCAGTGTATTTTCAGTTTGTTCAAAAGAAATAGATTGCTCTGTTGCTCTTGAAGTTTTAGTGAATTTCCTACCGAGTTCTACAGGGTTCCCCCCTAAGATTAAATGAGTGATACCGAAAGCATCTGCCGTTCTAAACAGGCTCCCAAGATTGGCGGCATGAGTTACGTTATCACTTACTAAAACAATTGGAAAAGTTTTTTTTGAAAACTTGGATGTATAATGGTCTAATTGCATAGGTTCTTTAGTTTTCAAAGGCGTATTTTATAATATTAGCTCCCATCTTTAACGCTTTTAGTCTAACATCTTCTGGGTCGTTGTGCACGTTTGCATCTTCCCAGCCATCTCCTAAATCACTCTCATAGGTGAATAATAATATTAATTTACTTTCATGAAAATAACCTAAGGCTTTGGGCGCTAATCCATCGTGTTCATGAATTTTAGGGAGGCCTTTTGGAAATGGATAGATGTTATTGTAAATAGAGTGTGATAAAGGAATCTCTGTCATTTCTTTTTCTGGAAATACTTTTTTTAATTCTTTGACTACATAGGTTTTCATGCCGTAGTTGTCATCAATATGTAAAAATCCCCCAGATAATAAGTACATTCTTAAGTTTTTGGAATCACTTTCAGAAAACGTCACGTTTCCGTGCCCTGTCATATGAAGAAATGGGTATTCAAATATAGCTGTGCTTCCAACTTCTACAGATTGTGGTTTTTCTTCAATTGCTGTCTGAATAGTTGTATTACAGAAATTAATTAAATTTTTTAATGCAGTTGGATTGCTATACCAGTCACCTCCGCCATCATATTTTAATACAGCGATACTTTGGCCTGTACAAAAGTTTATACCAAAGATTAAAAGTAAATATAGAGTTCCTTTATTCATTGCAAAGTTGGATTGTGTGACAAGCTACAATAGCAGCGGTTTCTGTACGTAGTCTTGAGTTCCCAAGGGATACGGGTGTATAATCGTTTTCTATTGCACTTGCGATTTCTTGAGGGCTAAAATCACCCTCGGGGCCAATTAGAATTGTAATAGAGGTACCAGGTTTAATTTGGTCTTTAAGTTTTAATTTTTCGCCAAGTGCACAATGTGCTATAAAGTTGTTTCCTTTATGGTGAGTTTTTATGAATTCTGAAAAAGTGACTGCAGCTCCTAAGGTTGGGAGGTAAGAGTTTAGAGATTGTTTCATGGCCGATTGTATAATTTTTTCAAACCGCTCCGTTTTAACTACTTTTCTTTCACTATTATGAGTGATAATAGGAGTAATGAATGTCACGCCTATTTCTGTCGCTTTTTCTAAAAACCATTCGTAGCGATCGTTCATTTTTGTAGGTGAAACTGCCAGGTGAACTGTATAGTCTTTTGGAGGTTCATATTTAGAGCTTAGTATATTGACAACACATTTATTATGGCTAGGGATCACGACTTCGGCTTCAAAAGTCCAGCCAATCCCATTGGTAATCATTAAAATATCTCCAGTAGATTTACGCAATACTTTTACAATATGACGACTTTCATCCTTTGAGAAATTAAAAGTCTTTGTAGTTTCGTTTAGCTCTGAGTTGTAAAATAGTTGCATTTGCTTTATATTTTTAAGCGTGAGGACGCCATAATGGATTGATCTGCATAGTTTTGATTTTGAAACTTTAAATACCCTACGATTGCAATCATTGCCGCATTATCGGTCGTAAACTCAAAAGCGGGTAAATAGGTAGTCCATCCTTGCTGGCTTTCTGCTTGTTTTAACGCGCCCCTGATACCTGAGTTTGCTGAAACACCACCTCCAATCGCAATCTGATTGATTCCTGTTTCTAAAACCGCTAATTTTAATTTATCCATTAAAATCCCAACAATTGTATACTGTATTGATGCACAAATGTCATTGAGATTTTCTTTAATAAATTGAGGGTTTTCTTTAACTTTTTTCTGTATGAAGTATAAAATGCCCGTTTTCAAACCTGAAAAACTAAAATTGAGCCCCTTTACTTTGGGTTTTGTAAACTTGAATGCTTTTGGGTTTCCTAGCTTTGCACGTTTATCTATTTCTGGGCCCGCTGGATAACCCAAGCCTAAAATTTTTCCGCTTTTGTCAAAAGCTTCTCCAACGGCATCATCAATGGTTTCTCCGATTACCGTCATATTAAAATAATCATTCACGCGAACAATTTGCGTGTGACCACCAGAAATAGTCATCGCAATAAATGGAAATGGAGGTTTTTTATAACCCTCCTCTTCAATAAAGTGCGCTAATATATGCCCTTGCATATGGTTCACGTCAATTAATGGAATGTCAAGACCATAAGCCAATGATTTTGCAAATGAAGTCCCGACTAACAAAGAGCCCATAAGACCTGGGCCTTGCGTAAATGCAACAGCATCTAAATCGGATGTAGAAATACCAGCTTTTTTCAGCGCTTGATCTACCACAGGAACAATATTTTGTTGGTGTGCTCTAGATGCTAATTCAGGAACTACCCCGCCATAGGATTTATGAATTGCTTGCGTCGCAATGACATTACTAAGTATTTTCCCGTTGCATAGAACGGCTGCAGCAGTATCATCACAAGAAGATTCAATTCCTAAAATGTATATATTTTTTAAGCTCATTAAGACGATTTTGTCAGAATATTCGTTTAATTTGTAATTATAATTAGGTATAATTTAATCTATTAATTAGACTACTGCAAAGAAATAAAAAAAATAGCAGTAAAATAAATCCTTTACAGAGTTTAAATTTTAGTTTAAATAGTTAAATTGTGAATAAAATAACTTTTCTAGTATATCAATAAGTATCTTAAAATAGCATCTAAAGTCGTCTTGAAACTGACGTTGTTCTTCATTTTTTTGGTGGTTTTTTTATCAATTCCAGCGATCCAAACGAGTTTAGGAAGCTATGCTACAGGTGAAATTAACGAGGCCTATGGCACCGACATAAAAATCGAAAAGGTTGGACTTCAGTTTAATGGAGATGTAGAGCTGAAAAACATCTTGATAAAGGACCATTTCGAAGCTCCTATGATTTCTATCTCGGAACTTAACTCCTCTGTTTTAAGTTTTGTTAAAATTGCTAATAACGAGCTCGAATTTGGGGATATTGACCTATACAACCTCTTTTTTCACATAAAGACCTACAGAGGGGAAGGGGAGACTAGCTTGGATGTTTTTGTTGATAAGTTCGATAGGAAAAACCCAAGTAAAAATAACAAGAAATTTTCGCTATCTTCAGTTAGTTTGAATATATACAACAGTAGTTTTCGTCTTACTGATGAAAATAAACAAAACCCTGATGTTTTGGATTTTAAAGATCTTGATATCTTAGCTTCAGATTTCTTAATTTCGGGATCTGATATAGACACAAAAATAAGGCGACTTTCTTTTAAGGATTCTAGAGGTGTCGCATTAAAAAACCTTCAAACAGAGTTCTCTTATTCGCCTATTCAAATGGTGTTTTCTGATTTACAAATGGAGACACTAACATCTTTAGTTTCAGGTCAACTTCAGTTTGATTATCAACGTGAGGATCTTAAATCTTTTTCAAACAAGGTTCAGCTTTCTGGTTTTTTTAAAAATAGCACTATTGATTTGGAAGAACTTAATTTGTTATACGATGAATTTGGAGCGAACCAAAAGCTTCAGTTTAGCTCTTCATTTTCGGGTACATTAGAAAATCTAATTCTAGAGGATTTTAATTTAAGTAATAGCCGCAACACCTCTATAATTGGAAAGCTTCACTTTAGAAAGTTGTTTGAATCAACTACAGACGATTTTGAGCTTGACGGGGAGTTTGAAGAGATAGCTTCAAACTACCAAGAACTGGTAGCATTATTGCCTAGAGTTTTAGGTAATACGATTCCGTCTGGCTTTAAAGCTTTGGGGCGATTTAATATGCATGGTCAGGCAAATATTACTAGAGAATCTGTTAAAGCTGTTATGGAAGTTTCAACCGAAATAGGAGGTCTTTTTCTTGATTTAAATTTAGATGAAATAGAGAACATTGACAACGCCTCCTACAAAGGGCAAATTCGTTTTATAGATTTTGACTTAGGTAAAGCCATGGCAGAACCTGCGATTGGTTTAGTTACATCTAGCCTTCGTGTGGTCGGGAGTGGTTTTAGTAAGGATAACATTAGTTCTGATATTAAAGGGGTTATTAATTCCTTGGTATTTCAGGACTATACTTACTCTGATTTACAAGTTTCCGGTGCTGTGATGAATAATGTTTTTAATGGCCGGTTGAACGTAGCGGATACTAATTTAAAATTAAACTTCTCAGGTCTAGTGGATTTCTCAGGAAGCGAGAATATTTATGATTTTTCAGCTCTTATCGATTACGCTAATTTGAATGCCTTAAAGCTGGTCGATCGAGATAAAACCTCCATATTAAAAGGAGAGGTTCTTGTAGATTTAAAAGGCTCTAGTTTGGATGATGTCTATGGAGTGCTTAGTTTTAAAGATGCCTTGTATGAGAATCAAAATGATCGCTATGAGTTCAAAGATTTTGAAATCACCTCTACATTTGATAGTAATAGGTCAAGAACGATACAGGTAAATTCACCAGAAATTGTAAACGGAAGTTTGAAGGGGAAATTTCGTATTAACGATTTACCAGATTTAATGAGAAATTCATTAGGTGGGATTTACACTAAGTTCAGTCCTTTTAAAGTTGTAGATAACCAATATCTAAACTTTAACTTTAAAATTTACAGTAAAATATTAGAACTATTTTATCCAAATATAAAGATTGGACCGAATACTTCTGTAAAGGGAAGACTGGAGAGTGAGCCTAAAAACTTTAAGCTTACCTTTAGGTCACCTACAATCGAAATGGATGATTTTTTTGCAGACAAAATCAAGGTTCAGTTAATAAATGACAACCCGTTGTTCAACTCATATATTGAAGTTGATAGTATTGCAACTAAGTATTATAAAGCCTCTGATTTTAGTTTAATAAATGTCATTCTGAACGATACTTTGTATGTAAAATCTGAATTTAAAGGCGGAGAGGAATCGAAAGATGAATTTGATTTAAATTTATATTATACGATAAATGAAGCTAATAAGTCTGTAGTTGGAGTTAAAAAATCGACCGCTATTTTTAAGGAAACGCCATGGCTAATAAATAGTTCTCAAAACACACAGAATACAATTACGTTTGACAGAGATTTTGAGGAAATATTAGTGGATAATTTAACAATGTCATATGCGGATGAAGAGGTTCGCTTAAATGGTGTTGTACAGACTTCTGGCAATAAGAACTTAGATCTTGACTTCACTAATGTAGATGTAGCAAAAGTTACCCCCTCAGTTAAGAATTTAAAGTTAGGGGGGAAATTAAATGGCAACCTAAACATTAGTGAGTTGCAAAGCGTATATCTTCCAAAGTCGAGTTTGACTATAGATGATTTTGAAGTGAATAATTTTAACCTAGGTTCGTTTAAAGCCGATATTCAAGGGAATGAATCCCTCACAAATTACGATGTTAGTGTGTCATTAAAAGATGATTTCAATGAATCTTTATCGGTCGTTGGGGCTTTAGATGTTTCTAGTGCTAATGCAAGCCTTGAGCTTAATATCTCATTTAGTGATTTCATTTTAGATCCTTTAAATCCTTTTGGTGCCGATGTAATTACTAATATTCGCGGAGGTGTTTCAGGTTTTGCTTCTGTAAGTGGTCGACTTGACAAACCTCAAATAGAAGGGCGTTTAGTTTTAGATAATGGTGGTTTAGCCATTCCTTACTTAAATATTGGGTATGATTTTGCGGACGATACTGTTATCAATCTAGAGAAGCAAAGCTTTATTTTTGATCAAGCCTTAATAAATGATGTTGACTACCAATCACAAGCTTATTTAAATGGGAATATCAGTCATAATAATTTTTCCAATTGGTCTTTAGGCTTACATATCGAATCTGATCGCTTACTAGTGCTTAACACGATTGAGCAAGATCAATCTTTATACTACGGCACCGCTTTTGTAGATGGAGATATTGATATTTCAGGGCCTACAGATCAATTATTTATTGAGGCTAATGTAGGCACCTCTCAGGGAACAATATTTAAGATCCCGCTAAATGATAGTGAGATATTATCTGAAAGCTCTTATATAAGTTTTTTAAGTCCTGATCAAAAGTTAACTAATAAATTAGTCCAGTCCTTTGAGATTGAAGATGTTAAAGGTCTTGAAATGGAATTTAATATGGATATCAATGACAATGCTGAAATTGAAATTGTAATAGATAAGCAAACAGGAAGTTCAATAATTGGGCGTGGAAATGGAAGTATGTTAGCTCAAATTAATACCAAAGGTAAATTTCAAATGTTTGGAGATTTTATAGTCCTTTCAGGAATTTACAATTTTTCTTTTGGTCGCATTATTCAAAAAAAATTCAAAGTAGTTAAGGATGGAACGATGGCTTGGGATGGAAGTCCATTAAATGCGGATATAAATATTAAGGCGCTCTACGACGGTATTAATGTCAACCCTTCAACTTTACTAGATAATCCAATTAATCAAAGCATTCCAACGGAAGTCGAAGTTCACTTGACTGGTCAATTAGAAAAACCAGATTTAAATTTTGACATTCGATTTCCAGGAATTAATTCAACCCTTAATAGTGAGTTAGCAGACCGGTTAAGGGACAAGGATAAAAAAGAATTTCAAGCTCTTTCCTTATTGGCAACAGGGGCATTTAGGAGTGAATTAACGCTAGGCTCTCAAGACGCCTTTGGATTGGTCTCAGATGGGGTTACAAGTATGTTAAATGAGCTCCTTGCTGATGATGACAATAAAGTTCAATTAGGAATTGATTTAGATTTGGGACAAACAACCCCTGACTATGAAACAGACAGTCGTGTAGGGGTTACCGTATCTACAAAAATAAGTGATAACATTCTAATTAATGGTAAAGTAGGGGTCCCCGTTGGGGGTGTTAGTGAGACAACGGTCGCCGGAGATTTTGAGGTCGAGATTTTATTAAATGAAGACCGTACCTTATCGCTTAAGTTTTTCAATAAAGAGAATAGCATTCAAAATTTTGGAGAACAAATTGGGTATACTCAGGGGATAGGACTCTCTTATAATATTGAATTCGACAATTTAAAAGAATTCTTAGAAGCGCTTTTTAAAAAACAAACGAAAAAAGCAAAATCTATAATTCCTTCAGAGGATGATTCTTCATTACCAGAATTTATGAATTTCAAGGAAAATAGCCCCAAAAAACCAGCGAATAATTAATTTTTTAGCTTCTAAATCAAATAGTTATTAACGAAAACGTTTGAATTTATAGAAGTTGATAAATTTGATACCTTTTGAGCGTTTTTTAACATATAAGTTTTATTAATTTTACAACATAAACCATTACAACTATGGAGAATCAGATAAAAAAAATTGGTGTTCTAACATCTGGAGGTGATGCACCTGGGATGAATGCAGCAATACGGTCTGTCGTACGAGCCTGTGCATATCACACGATTGAATGTGTTGGTGTCTACAGAGGATATGAAGGAATGATAGAAGGAGATTTTGAAGTATTAGATGCAAGAAGCGTAAACAATATTATAAATAAAGGAGGTACCTTTTTAAAGTCTGCACGTTCTAAAGAGTTCAGGACGAAAGAAGGGCGTAAGAAAGCTCACGAACAATTACAAAAAGAAAATATTGATGCCTTGGTTTTAATTGGTGGTGACGGAACCTTTACCGGAGGGATGATTTTTAATGAAGAATTTAATTTTCCTATTATAGGCATTCCGGGTACCATAGATAATGATATTGTTGGCACCAACTTCACACTAGGTTATGACACTGCTTTAAACACTGCGGTTGAAGCTATTGATAAAATAAGAGATACAGCCAGTTCGCATAAGCGCTTGTTTTTTGTTGAGGTTATGGGACGTGATGTTGGGCATATTGCTTTAAATGCTGGAGTTGGTTCCGGAGCTGAAGAAATTTTAGTGCCTGAAGAAGATTTAGGTTTAGATCGCCTTTTAGAGTCTTTAGAAAAGAGTAGGCATACTGGTAAGTCATCTAGTATTGTTGTAGTTGCTGAAGGCGACAAGACTGGAAAAAATGTATTTGAGTTAAGAGATTATGTGGAAGAAAACCTTGAAGGATATGATGTGCGTGTTTCTGTTTTAGGACATATGCAGCGCGGCGGAGCACCTTCTTGTTTTGACAGAGTTTTAGCGTCCAGAATGGGTGTGAAAGCTGTAGAGTCTTTATTGGAAGGTAAAAAAAACGTAATGGTTGGAACTATCAACAATAAACTAGAATTATACCCTATTGATAAAGCAGTCAAAGGGCATTCAAAAATAGATGAAGAATTATTGAGAGTATCAGATATAATGAGTATTTAAAAAACGAGAATTAATTAAAATAATAATAAAATGTCAAAAGTAAAAATTGGAATTAATGGATTTGGTCGAATCGGAAGAATAGCATTTCGTATAGCTGCTAGCAGACCTGATGTTCAAGTTGTAGGAATTAATGATTTATTAGATGTAGAGCACTTAGCGTATCTACTAAAGTACGATTCCGTTCACGGAAAGTTTCAAGGAACTATTGAAGTGAGAAATGGTAACTTAGTAATAAATGGCAATGAAATTCGTGTGTCAGCTGAACGAAATCCAGAAGATCTAAAATGGGATGCAGTTTCTGCCGATGTTGTTTTAGATTGTACCGGAATATTCACAACACTTGAAGGTGCTCAAAAGCACATTACAGCTGGAGCGAAAAAGGTTGCTATTTCCGCGCCATCTGCTGATGCTCCAATGTTTGTAATGGGAGTTAACAATGATAAAATTACTGCAGATCATACCATTGTATCAAATGCATCTTGTACAACGAACTGTTTGGCTCCAATTGCTAAAGTTCTTAATGATAAATTCGGAATTGCTGAAGGTCTTATGACTACAGTGCATGCCGCTACTGCAACCCAATTTACAGTCGATGGTCCTTCTCGTAAAGACTACAGACTTGGTCGTGCTTCTTTAAATAATATTGTTCCTGCTTCTACAGGAGCAGCTAAAGCTGTTGGAAAAGTGATTCCAGAACTTAATGGTAAACTTACAGGAATGGCTTTTAGAGTTCCTACGGTTGATGTTTCAGTTGTTGATTTAACATGTCGTTTAGAGAAAGGCGCTTCTTTTGATGAAGTGAAAGCAGCAATCAAACACGCTTCAGAAAATGAATTAAAAGGAGTTTTAGGATATACGGAAGAAGGAGTAGTGTCTCAAGATTTTGTATCTGAATCACTAACAAGTACATTTGATGCCAACGCAAGTATGGCGTTAAATGACAACTTTGTTAAAATCATCTCTTGGTATGATAATGAATATGGTTATTCTTCTAAATTAGTAGATTTAGCACAATATATTCATGCGGTCTAAATAATAATTTAAAACATACACTGCTAAAATTGCAGTGTATGTTTTTTTAATTTCCCTTAATATGATTTTTGTAATTGATAGCGGTTCAACAAAATGTGATTGGATTGCCATAGACTCTTCAACGGGAAAGCAGCTTTTTGAAAAGCAACGAACGAAGGGTTTGAATCCGGCAATTATTTCTGATACTGATGCGTTTGATGTTATAAAAGCAAATGATATTATTTATGAAAACAAGCTAACTGTTTCTCATATTTATTTTTATGGTGCTGGATGTGGTACTGAAAAACCTGTAAAAATGCTTAAGGGGGTTTTGCAGTCAATTTTTAAAAATGCAGAAGTCGTTGTTAAAGAAGATACCTATGCAGCAGTCTATGCTACCGTTGGGGTTTCTCACAGTCCTGCCGTTGTTTGTATTTTAGGAACAGGTTCAAACTGTTCTTACTATAATGGGCAATCGATTGATCAGAAGATAATTTCTTTAGGATATTCAGTCATGGATGATGCTTCTGGGAATTATTACGGAAGACAGCTATTGAGAGATTACTATTTTGACCATATGCCTCATGACTTGAAATTAGTTTTTAAAACTCGCTATAATGTTAATGACGATGTGATTAAAAGTAATTTATACAAAAAACCAAATCCCAATGCCTATCTAGCAACTTTTGCGGAGTTTATGATTTTGAATAAAGAATCCGATTATGTTCAAAAAGTAATAAAAAAAGGTCTACGCATATTTGTAGAAAATATGATTTTACAATATAAAGAAGAAATTAAGACCGTGCCTGTTCATTTCGCTGGGTCTATTGCTTATTTCACTCAAGATGAAATTAAAGAAGTAGCACAAGAATATGGTTTTACTGTTGGTAATTTTGAGCGTCGTCCTATAGAAGGACTCGTTGAATACCACGCTGAAATTGCTAAAAGCTCTTAAAGGGTTACTTTACAGCAATCATGCTAATTTCTACATTAACAAATTTTGGTAAATTAGCAACTTCGACAGTCTCTCTGGCAGGTGCTGTTGCTTCTTCGAAATAGATCCCGTATACACTATTGATGGCCCCAAAAGAATTCATATCTGAAATAAATATGGAGGATTTAATAACGTTTTCAAACGTCATATCAGCAGCTTCCAAAACTGCTTTAAGATTTTCCATTACTTGAGTAGTTTCTTGCTGTATTGTATCCATTACTAATTCTCCCGTTTCTGGGTCTAAAGCAATTTGTCCAGACGTGTATAGCATATTACCTACTAACACGGCTTGACTATAAGGTCCAATTGGTTGAGGTGCTTTATGGGTACTGATAATTTTTTTCATAGTTTTATAATCGTTTGTCTGGCTGTCTTCGTTTTTCATATTTAATATCTTTAAACATACTTGAGCGAATCCCAATAAAGAAATTCCATGAACTTCGATTGCTAAAAGGAATCCATGAGAAATTCATTCTCCAGCTTAATAAATCGCGTTCAAACCGTAATTGTGTGTACGTAAATCCATTGTTTTTAAGGTCATACCCTGAGGAAGCACCAACACTCCATCGCGGAGAGAGTTCAATATCTCCTGAAAACATTAAAGAGTGAGAAGATATTTCACTTTGCCGCCTTGTATTATTGTAATTGACGGCATACGCCAGCCTTAAACTCCAAGGGATTTTATAGTTGTAGAGTGCTGAAGGTGCCACTTCTTTCTCTTTATCATTATTTAAAGATTGGTTAGAGTAATCTTGTGATTTTCCAAATAAGTCATCAGCACGACCCCCACTTTTTCTAGACTCTTCTTGGGTCTGGTCTTGTTTGGAGTCCTCTTCGCTAAAAGTATCACTAGATAAATTATAGCTCATGGTCATATTTGCACTCGTTAAACGAAATAAGCTCCCTCCATTTTCTATATTAAAAGCATCAACCTTTTTGTTATTATTGTCAAGGGCATAGGGATCTAGGGTTGCCCCAAAGTTTAGACTCATTTTACTGTCAAATAGTTGGGTCCCACCTGAAACTCTTACGGGGCTCCAGTTTAGGGAATCTCCAGCTACATTATAGTTAGTAGAGAAATTTAAAGAGTTAAGTAAAAATATTTTTTTAGGATCTGTTGCGGTGCTGTCTTTGTCGCGAATTTTTGCTTCTAAGTTGTTGTTTAGTGACAATCCAATTCCGCTAGAAAATGTTTTTCCAGGGGCCCCAAATAACGATTGTTCAAATCGAGTGTAGTCTACCTCGTTTGTAGTGGTTCCGTCTGCGCTAATGACTTCATAGGTTTCATAATACTTATCAAATGAAGGGTTGATGTTATAACTTACTGATGGCCGCATGACATGCCGAATTGCCTGAATTTTTTTATCTTCTCCAAAGTCAAACATCCCATATACAGTCGTTCCTATACTTGTACTAAAATTGTATGTACGATACGAGTCAAACCCCTTGAGAGGCGTTGTGATGACAGATTGAGTTTCTACGTCATACTCTTTTTTGATAGTGTTGAAAGTCCAATTTTCTTTAAAATTTGCACTAGTACTCATACTAAAGTGTTTGAAAACTTTAAAATTAGTACTTAATGGAATGGTGTGTTGAAACCCTGCTTTGGCGTCTTCAAACATTTCAGGTTTAAAAAACAGTGAGTCAGTAGTTTGAATCCGGTTTTCAGCACGCATGTTATATTGTAAATTAATATTTTGAATACCTCCTTTTTTGCTACCTGTTTTTGGAGCAAATGGAAATATTCGATCTATACTTCCTTGGAAAGTTGGTAAGGTCATATTAATTTTCTCGGTATTAGTATTTTGGGAGTGGGTCGCTGTAATACTAATATTCACTTGTGGTTCTCCTTTAAAAGTTTTTGAATAGGACACAGATGAGGAGAGTGTATTGTTTAAAAAGTTTGAAGTATTTAGTTGGTTTACAGATTCCTGAAAATAAGTGCTAGAGCCTAAGTTAACAGAAGCAGAAAACCTAGAGCTTGGGTTCGATTTTGAGTCTTGACTTTGGTTCCATCTTAGATTATAAATAGAGCTTCTTGAGTAATCAGGAAACCCCCGTTCACTATTAATTAGATTTTCGTAACGAAAGCTTAAAGAGCCTCTAAATCTATAACGAACTGCATAACTGCTTTCTATTCGTGCACCATAACTTCCATTTGTGTAGTAGTCGCCAAGAGTTGCTAAGTCGAAATAATCGCTTAAAGCAAAATAATACCCCCCATTTTGAAGAAAATAACCTCTGTTGTTTTGTTCTCCAAAAGTTGGGAAAATCACACCAGAAGTTCGCTTTTTAGACATAGGTAGAAATGCAAATGGGAATCCAATAGGGGTTGGTACGTTTGCTATAAACATATTTGTAAGGCCGGTAACTACTTTTTTTCCAGGGACAATTTTAGCTTTCCGTAGGAGAAAATAATATTCTGGATTTTCTACATTTTCTGAAGTAGTAAATTTAGCGCGTTTAACAAAGTATACTGAATCGTTTTCCTTCTTAGTTAATTCAGAAATGATTCGTCCTCCTTGCTGTTCGGTTTTTGAATTCCAAATCAAGGCTTTCTTAGTTTTTATATTAAAAGCAATCGAATCAGGCTCTACCAAATCATTTCCCTGCTTAAAAACGGGATGTTGTGAGTAAATACCTAGTGAGTCTTTCAAGCGACCTGCATAAATAATATCTTTCCCGTAATCAATAATTATGACCCCAGCCTTAATATCCATGTCTTTATACTGAATTTCAGCTTCGTTGTATAAGTAAATTTGCTGTGTTTTTTGATTAATAGAGGTGTAGTCTTTTGCTTTGTAATCTACGATGCCTTCAAGAAAGCTTTTAGGCTTTAGGATACTATCGTTTGATATAGAGTCTCCTTCAACCAATTTGACTTCTGAATTAAAAACCGAATCAGTTTGAGTCTCAGTTGTTGTGATTTCAGATACATCTTTAGTTAGCGGCTTTGGGTTTAGGGTGACTTGAGCCATGCCAAAAGTGTTGGCAAACACTGTAAAACTTAGAGTAAAAAGTAGTTGAAATAGTGTTGTTTTCAATGCTTTTAAGTGTATTTTTGTAATTAGGTGCCTCGATTATTAAAAATCAAAGTTACGTATATTTTTAGTGATTTTTTAATTTTGAAGTATCGATTGATAGGTTAAATATTTCGTATGCAAAAGCAGATTATATTATTTTTAGTTCTGACGCTTATTTCTAACACAACTTCTATAGCGCAAACAAATACAAAGCCCTTTGTGGTAGTCTTGGACGCTGGACATGGAGGTAAAGATCCTGGCCGCCCCACTAATTTTGGTTATAAAGAAAAAGACATCGCTTTGGATATAGTATTGAAAGTAGGGCATAACCTTGAAAAAAATGACAATATAAAAGTAATTTATACAAGAAGTACTGATGTGTTTATCGAGCTCAGGCAGCGGGCAAAAATAGCCAATAAAGCAGATGCTGACTTATTTGTATCTATACATTGTAATGCTCATAACTCTCAGGCTTATGGTACAGAAACCTTTGTTTTAGGCTTGCACAGAAATGATTCAAATTTTAGAGTAGCTCAGCAAGAAAATGAAGTCATTTTTTTAGAAGATAATTTTGAATCTAACTATGAAGGGTTTGATCCAAATTCTCCAGAATCAATGATTGGTTTAACTCTAATGCAAGAGGATTATTTAGATCAAAGCATATTACTAGCGCGCTATGTCCAGGATAATTTCACATATAAGTTAAAACGAAAAAACAGAGGGGTTAAGCAAGCTGGTTTTTGGGTGTTGCATAACACTTATATGCCTAGTATTTTAATTGAAACGGGGTTTATTACCAATAAAACCGAAGGCGATTATCTCAATTCAGCTACTGGAAAGATAAACATGTCTAAAAGTATTTCAGATGCTATTTTAGACTATAAGTCTAAATTAAACTCTGACTCCTCATCTACGACTGAGGGTTTGCCAAATGATACAAATGTAGTGAGTGAAGGTTCAGAAGTAATTGAGCCAGTTGCGACTCCTTCAGCGAACACGTCCTCAGTTATTTTTAAAGTACAAATAGCAGCAGGGGCTAATAAGTTAGCAACAAAGTCCTACAACTTTAAAGGGTTAAATCAAATTACTAGACAAAAATCAAACTCAATTTACCGCTATTTTTATGGCCACACATCGAACTATTCTGTTGCGGTTGAATTGTTAAATAGAGCAATTTCGAAAGGCTATACAACCGCCTATTTGGTGGCTTACAAGGATGGCCAAAAAACAACAATAAAGGAAGCCTTGAAATCTACTGAGAATTAGGCATAATTATTTCATTTTTATCCTTAAATTTGTAATAATAAAAACTTTTGTATTGAAACTATCTAAGGAAATTAAAACAGCTATTCTTGTTATCTCAGGTGTACTGCTCTTCATTTTTATTTTTAATTATTTAAAGGGCGAGAATGTGTTTGATTCTTCCAAAAAAATCAGTGCTATTTACGATAACGTAGAAGGGCTAGCACCTTCTGCAGCAGTCACTATAAACGGACATAAAATTGGAAAAGTTCAATCTATTGAGTTTAAGGGAGATGGTTCTGGATTACTTAAAGTAACCATGCTTATTGGAGATGATTTTTCGTTTTCGATTAACAGTGAGGCCCAATTGTATGAAGCTGGCCTAATCGGAGGTAAAGCAATTGCAATAGTTCCGGCCTTTGACGGTGCAGCTTTAGTCCAGTCTGGAGATGTATTGATATCCAATGTTAAACCCGGCCTTACAGACTTAGTAAATCAGCGACTAACGCCACTTCAAGAAAAAATTGAGACGATGATGGTCAGTGCCGACCTGTTATTAAATAATCTTAATGATGTGTTTGATGTTCAAACAAAAGATAATATCAAGCAAAGTATCGCTGAGCTAAGCACTACGATAACTTCCTTTAAAACGACTTCAGAATCTCTAAACGGATTAGTAGAAGATAATAAATCTGCTATCGGACAAACCCTTTTGAATTTTAATCAAATTTCGGAAGACTTAACAAGTGTTAGTAAATCTCTTTCAGAATCCGATTTAGATTCAATTATGCTTGATTTAAAATCTACAATTTCTAGCTTTGATTCCCTGTTAAAGAGTATAGAAAATGGAGAAGGGTCGATAGGGAAACTCATGAAAGATGATCGTATGTATGTTAATCTTCAAGGAGCAACTAAACAGTTAGAGCAGCTTTTGGAAGACATGAAGTTAAATCCAAAACGTTATGTGCATTTTTCATTATTTGGAAAAAAGGCCAAACAATATGACGCGGAGGGTAATGAAATGAAAACCAGCAAAGAGTAATTAAATGAGTCTATTACCAAATATAATTTTTGCGATTATACTTTTTTCGGGACTTGGTTTCTTTGCACGAAACGTAAGCAAACTTAAGCGTAATATTTACTTAGGAAAAGATGTGGATACGAGTGGTGACATCAAGCTGCGTTGGACCAACATGGCTAAAATAGCACTTGGGCAAGGCAAAATGGTTCGTCGTCCAGTCTCCGGAATTCTTCATATTGTAGTGTATATCGGGTTTGTAATCATTAATATTGAAGTTTTAGAAATTATTATTGATGGCCTGTTCGGTACCCACCGTATTTTTTCCGCTATTGGACCTCTTTATGGAGTATTGATCGGGATTTTTGAAATTCTAGCTGCTTTAGTTTTTGTAGCGGTTGTTATTTTTTGGTTTCGAAGAAACGTTGTAAAGATTCAGCGGTTTATGAAGTCTGAAATGAAAGGGTGGCCTAAGCTTGACGGCAACTTAATTCTTTATTTCGAAATTGTATTAATGGCTCTTTTTATTATAATGAATGCCACGGATGTAGAATTCCAGTCAATAAACTCCGGGAATGTTATAAGTCAGTTCTTTACGCCCATGTTTGAGGGGCTTAATGTTCGCCTAATTGAACGCATAGCGTGGTGGATGCATATCGTTGGGATTCTTATTTTTCTAAATTATTTGTATTATTCAAAGCATTTACACATTCTATTGGCGTTTCCAAATACGTATTATGGAAGTGTTAAACCTAAAGGTCAACTGGACAATTTAGAAGCCGTTACAAAAGAAGTCAAGTTAATGATGGATCCTGATGCAGATCCGTATGCGGCAGTTGATGAAGATGCTGCAACCCCTGACAAATTTGGGGCAAGTGATGTTCAAGATCTTAATTGGGTGCAGCTTTTAAATGCATATACATGTACTGAGTGTGGGCGTTGTACTAGTGAATGCCCAGCCAATCAGACCGGTAAAAAATTATCTCCAAGAAAAATCATGATGGATACTCGTGATCGTTTGGTAGAGGTTGGAAACAATATAGACGCCAATAATGGCGAGTTTAAGCTAGATGGCAAACAGCTGTTAGGCGATTATATTACAAATGAAGAGCTTTGGGCCTGTACTAGCTGTAATGCATGTGTAGAAGCATGCCCAGTAAGCATAGACCCTCTTTCAATTATTCTTGAAATGCGACGTTACTTGGTAATGGAGCAAAGTGCCGCCCCAATGGAGCTTAACAATATGATGTCCAATATTGAAAACAATGGAGCCCCCTGGCCTTACAATCAAATGGACCGATTAAACTGGAAAAACGAGTAAAATATATATTTATAAAAGTTAACAATGAAAAGAGAAGAAGCTGATAAGTTATTACATGAAAAAGTAGAAGCAGGCGAACTTGTAAGCCCTGTGCTTCCAGGAGGCGTAAAAAACTATTTAATTGATATCGACGGTACAATTACTGAAGATGTCCCTAATGAAGAGCCGGAGCGAATGGGCACGTGCTTGCCTTTTGTTGATGCCCTAGAAACGTGTAACCGCTGGTTCGAAGAAGGCCATATGATTTGTTTCTTTACATCACGAACAGAAATACATAGAGCTGTTACGGAAGGTTGGCTAAAGCAACATGGGTTTAATTATCACAGTCTTTTAATGGGTAAGCCAAGAGGTGGAAATTACCACTGGATTGACAACCACTTAGTTAAAGCAACACGTTATAAAGGGAAATTTACTGATTTAGTTGAAAAAGAAGTGACGATTGAAGTTTTTGATGATGGTCAGCATGATTAATATTTAGACTATGAGTGATGTATTAAAAGTACCAACAATGGCTGAATTTGCGGCTACTGGAAAGCAACCTGAGGTTTTGTTTTGGGTAGGCTGTGCCGGTAGTTTTGATGACCGTGCAAGAAAAATAACCAAAGCTTTTGTAAGGATATTAAACAAAGCTGAGGTTGATTTTGCCGTCTTGGGGACTGAAGAAAGTTGTACAGGGGACCCCGCTAAGCGCGCTGGAAATGAGTTTTTATTCCAGATGCAAGCGGTCACTAATATCGAGGTGCTAAATGCGTACGACGTTAAAAAAATTGTAACCGCATGTCCCCACTGTTTTAATACACTTAAAAACGAATACCCTTCTTTAGGAGGTGATTATAAAGTGATGCATCACACCCAATTTCTAAAAAGTTTATTAGATGAAGGTCGTTTGACAATTGAAGGTGGTAAATTTAAAGGAAAACGGATTACATTTCATGATCCTTGTTATTTGGGCCGTGCAAATGACGTCTATGAAGCGCCACGAGATTTGATTAAAAAGTTAGATGCGGAATTGGTTGAAATGAAAAATTGCCGCAAAAAAGGACTTTGCTGCGGTGCCGGTGGTGCTCAAATGTTTAAGGATGCCGAAAAAGGAGATAAAGAAATTAATATTGAACGCACCGAACAAGCCATGGCAGTAAAGCCTGAAATTATTGCAGCTGGATGCCCATTTTGTAATACCATGATGTCTGATGGTGTTAAAAATAAGGCAGAAGGTCAAATTGAAGTCATGGATGTCGCTGAGTTGATCGCCAATGCAAATGATTTATAACACGAAATACTACTTAAACAAATGTTAGTTAATTTTGATACCCTTCCAGAAAATGCCCGTATTTGGATTTACCAATCTAATCGGTCTTTTACTGAAATTGAATTACAGGAGATTTCAGCCAAACTAAATGCCTTTTTAGAGAGTTGGGTCGCACATGGTTCCGATTTACAAGCTGGCTTTGAAATTAAATATAAGCGATTTATTGTGATTGCTTTGGATCAAGAGAAGCAATCGGCAAGCGGCTGTTCTATTGACGCTTCTGTACAGTTTATTCAAGAGCTAGAGACTTCCTACTCCGTAGATTTAATGGATAAAATGAACGTTTCTTACAAACAAGGAGACTATGTTGCTTATAAAACACTAACAGATTTTAAAAAGATGGCCAAAGATAAGGCTGTTTCTAAAAATACGATTGTATTTAATAATCTTGTTAATTCTATAGGGGAATACCAAGAATTTTGGGAAGTACCAGCTTCTGAAAGCTGGCACAGTCGGTTTGTATAATTTAAAGTAATGAAAATCGTACCATAACTTCACTTTCAACTTTAATTCCAGTAAATTCAAGATCCATAGGTTGCTCTTCAGAATCAGCACTATAGGAAACCTTCATTCTATTTGTTCTTTGTGGGTAATAATTATTGGCGTAATACTTATCTAAAATATAGATGGCTTTATCAAGTGCTTGTCCCAATGGTTTAACGAGAGAATTAGCTTGGGCCTTTGCTTTTAAAATGGCTTTGGATCTTAAAATAAGCTTTAGCTCTTCGGTCTTGGAGTAGGCTGTTTTTGTCAACTGTACATTAGAAATCCCTTTAGTTTCTAAATGAACTAAAACCTTACTAGCAGTTAAGCCATCGAAAACGACTAATTCATAACTTTTGGATTTGAGTACACTTTTCTTTCTTAAAAAATATTTCTTGTAGTTACTCGCTAAGTCCTCAATTTTTAATTGTTTTTTTAAGTCAATTCCTAAAGCTTCTAAGGCCGTTGCCATTTCACGTTCTTGTTTTTCTACAGAGGTTCGATCGCGGTCTTCTTTTTCTTGAATTAAAATAGACAAATAGAGACGGTCGGGCTCGACTAGCGAATCTACTTTTGCGGTAGTTTCCAGAAAAGGTTGGTCAATAAAATTTTTAGACTGCGAGAACCCTATCAGGCAAGTTGCAACACAAAGTATAGTAATAATGTAGTTTTTCATGAGTTTTTTTTATTTAACATCAATTAGCATACCAAAAAATAAAGAAGGGTGTTTTTGAGTTTTATAAACCTTAATTAGTAAATACATTTTAAATACGACTGTTTATCTATTTAAATCTGTATTTTAGTATTACATTTAAGTCCTTTTTTTTATTCCGTCTATGCGCCATTTTTTCAACTTATTTTTTATAATTCTCTCCTCCTCACTTATAGCCCAAGTATCGAACTCACCATTAGACTCTTCTGATATAACTCAGCAAAAGTCATGGGTAGATAGCACTTATAACGCGCTTAATCTTAAAGAAAAAATTGGACAATTATACATGGTTCAGGTTTTTTCAAATCAAGACAAAGTTACTAAGAAATCAATTTTAAATCAAATTAAAGAATACCATATTGGAGGGGTTATTTACTCTAAAGGAGGTCCGGTTCGTCAAGCTCAGCTAAACAATGAGTTACAAGCAGCTTCCAAAATCCCTTTGTTAGTCGGTATGGATGCCGAGTGGGGTCTTCGTATGCGCTTAGATTCTACTTACGCTTTTCCATGGAATATGACTCTAGGAGCCGTTAATGACTTAGATCTAATACGTCAGACAGGTCAACATATTGGAGAGCACTGCAAACGCATTGGAGTCCATTTTAATTTTGCTCCTGTAGTTGATATCAATACAAATCCTAATAATCCTATTATTGGAAATCGCTCTTTTGGAGAGAAAAAAGAGGCAGTTACCAGTCGATCTTTAGCATTTATGGAAGGAATGCAAGGAGCAGGAGTGCTGGCAAATGCCAAACATTTTCCTGGGCATGGCGATACAGATTCTGACTCTCATAAAACCTTACCGACCATTAATTTTTCTAAAGAACGCATCGATTCTTTGGAGTTGTATCCATATAAAAGCTTGTTTTTAAAAGGACTTTCAAGTGTCATGGTGGCGCACCTTAATGTTCCTAGTCTTGAAGCGCGTTCAAATTACCCTTCATCTTTATCTTATCCGATCGTTACGGAGTTATTAAAAGAAAAGCTTGGATTTAGAGGTCTTATTTTTACCGATGCATTGGATATGAAAGGAGCCTCTAATTTTAGTAATCCTGGTGAAGTTGATTTACAAGCTTTTCTGGCTGGAAACGATGTGATGCTAATGTCTGCGGATATTAGCCAAGGGATAACTGCTTTGCAAAAGGCTATAGAATCTGGAGTTATCTCTGAAAAACGTTTGGCACATTCTGTAAAAAAAATATTAAGTGCTAAATACAAAGTAGGGCTTTCACAGTTTGAACCAATAAACACACACGATTTAGTAGCGGATTTAAACCGTCAAAAGGACGATGTTCTATACCAGAACCTGATGGAAAATGCGATTACACTAGTTGAAAATAAGAACGATTTACTGCCACTTAAAAATTTAGAATTACGTAAGATTGCTTATGTGAATATGGGAAGTGCAGATGCATCAACATTTGTAAAATCACTCAACAAATATACTCAAGTTGACGAGGTAAGTGCTAATAATTTAGACCAATTAGTTTCTGAATTGAATCAATATAATACGGTAGTCGTGGGGTTACACACATCAAATGCTAGCCCTTGGAAGCCTTATCAGTTTTCAGAAAAGGAACTTGTTTGGCTTTATGAAATTGCACGCACCAATACAGTTGTTTTAACTGTTTTTGCAAAGCCATATGCTTTAAATGATTTTAAGTCTTTCACTAATTTTGAAAGCATCGTTATGGCTTATCAAAACAGCCCAATAGCCCAAAGGACAGCAGCTCAACTTATATTTGGAGGCCTTCCTGCAAAAGGAAAACTTCCTGTTAGTATCGATTCAATATTTAAAGTGGGACATGGAATTACAACCACAGCTATAGATCGACTCTCGTACGGTTTTCCAGAGTCAGTCGGAATGAATTCGCAACTCTTACATAAAATAGATTCTGTTGCTTCTTATGCGGTTAGTGAGCAAATGACGCCTGGAATACAGCTTTTAGTAGCTCGGAAAGGAAAAGTGGTTTACGAAAAATATTTCGGTTACCACACTTATAACAAAACCACCAAAGTTAAGTTCGATGATTTATATGACGTCGCCTCTCTTACTAAAATTTTAGCTACACTTCCTTTGCTTATAGAGCTCGTTGATAAAGGAGTGATAAAACTAGAATCTACTTTAGGTGAATTATTAGCTGTTTACAGGGGAAGTAATAAAGAAACTATCACTGTTCAGGAAATGTTATCTCATTTTGCCCAGCTAAAGCCGTGGATTCCTTTCTACGCATCCACACTAGATTCGATAACTCAAAAGCCAAACCAAACGTTTTATAGAACCAAACACTCAAAGAAATTCTCTATTCAAGTTAATGACGACTTGTACCTTAGAAACGATTTCAAAGATAGTATTCAATCTAAAATAATAGAATCTGAGCTATTGGGTAAAAAGAAATACCGATACAGCGATTTACCTTTCTATATATTAAAATCACTTATAGAAAAACAATATAATCAACCCCTTGACGAATTGATTCAACAACATTTCTATAATCCCTTAGGCGCTAATTTATCAACTTACAATCCTTTAGAAAAATTCAAGAGTCAACAGCTTATTCCAACAGAAATTGATGATTATTTTAGGTATGATAAAGTACAAGGCTATGTTCATGATATGGGAGCCGCAATGCAAGGAGGTGTAGGCGGACATGCAGGCCTATTCAGCAATGCCAATGATGTGGCTAAGTTGATGCAATTATTTCTTCAACAGGGAAAGTATGGAAACAAACGCTATTTCTCTTCGAAGACATTTAATAGGTTTAATACTTGTCATTATTGTAACCAAAATAACCGTCGTGGCATAGGATTTGATAAACCTCAATTGGAGGATAAAGGCCCTACGTGTGGCTGTTTGTCGATGCGTAGTTTTGGACATTCAGGATTTACAGGAACTTATGCCTGGGCAGATCCAGAGAAAGAAATAGTTTATGTATTTTTAGCCAATAGAACTTTTCCAACATCAAAAGCGAACAGGCTTTTAAAAGAGAATATCAGAACGGAAATACAACGTTTAATTTACGAATCAATTATTGAATAAAATGAATATAGGAATAGTATGTTATCCAACTTTTGGAGGGAGTGGAGTTCTGGCGACTGAATTAGGTTTGGAGTTGTCCAGAAAGGGCCATCAAGTCCACTTTATTACCTACACACAGCCTGTTCGCTTGGAGTTATTAAACTCTAATGTTCATTTCCATGAAGTAAATGTACCAGATTATCCTTTATTCCACTATCAACCCTATGAATTAGCCTTGTCTAGTAAATTGGTTGATATGGTAAAAGCACACAAGATTGATGTTTTACATGTTCATTACGCGATCCCTCACGCCTACGCAGCTTACATGGCCAAGAAGATGCTACATGAAGAAGGTATTATTTTACCGATTGTAACTACTTTGCATGGAACAGATATAACGTTAGTTGGAAGCCATCCATTTTATAAAACAGCAGTAACTTTTAGTATTAATAAATCTGATGCCGTTACTTCTGTTTCTCAAAGTTTAAAAGAAGATACTCAGCGATTGTTTAATACTCAAAAGGATATAAAAGTAGTTCCAAATTTTATTGATATCGATAAATATAAAATGGATTTCAAGGACTGTGATCGTGATTTATTGGCCCTTCCAAATGAAAGAGTAATCACGCATGTCAGTAATTTTAGACCTGTAAAACGTATTGCCGATGTGGTTGAAGTTTTTTATAGGGTTCAAAAGAAAGTCCCGTCAAAGTTAATGATGGTGGGCGAAGGGCCCGAGCGTAAAAAAGCCGAGCAGTTATGTAAGACTTATGGAATAGAAGATAAGGTGGTGTTTTTAGGAAACAGTAATGAAGTTGATAAGATCTTATGTTTTAGTGATTTATTTCTACTTCCTTCACAAACTGAAAGTTTTGGATTAGCAGCTTTGGAAGCGATGGCTTCAGGTGTGCCTGTCATTTCTAGTAATTCTGGAGGGATTCCAGAAGTTAATATTGAAGGCGTATCTGGGTTTTTAAGCCCAGTGGGTGCTGTTGACGAAATGGCGCAAAACGCCATAAAAATCATTAAAGATGATGCGGTTCTAGATAAATTTAAAAAAGGGGCGCAGGCGGCAGCAACTAAATTTGATATTCATAAAATAGTTCCTTTTTATGAAGCTATCTACGAAGAAGCGCTTCAGAATTGTATATCTATTTAATTTGTTTTAAGAATCGTTACTTAGTAGGGTTCTAATTTTTGTTTTTATAATAATACGATTACTTTTACACTTTAAACACTTAAGGCTAAGTATATGGCAGGGAATGCATTTGGATCTATTTTTAAACTCACCACATTTGGGGAGTCTCACGGAATTGCTATTGGCGGTGTTATTGATGGCTGCCCCGCAGGAATCAAGATTAATTTTGAAGCCATTCAAAAAGAGATGGACCGTCGTAAACCTGGCCAGTCTGCCATTGTAACACAACGAAAAGAGCCCGATACTGTCAAGTTTTTATCTGGGATTTTTGAAGGAACAACCACGGGTACACCTATTGGTTTTATGATTGAAAATGCCAATCAAAAATCTAAAGATTATACGCATATAAAAGATGTATTTCGCCCGAGCCATGCCGATTTTACCTATTCTGAAAAATATGGCCAACGTGATTATCGTGGGGGTGGACGTAGTTCAGCACGTGAAACAGCTTGTCGTGTGGTTGCGGGAGCCTTGGCTAAGCAATTCCTAAAAACAATCGAAATAAATGCTTATACCTCTTCAGTTGGGGAAATAGCAGTTAATAAATCCTATAAAGAGTTAGATTTAGCCAATGCCGAAACGAATGATGTTCGTTGCCCAGATTCAGAAGTGGCCGCACAAATGATATCCAAAATAAAAGCCATTCGAAAGGAAGGCGATACCATAGGAGGCGTCATCTCATGTGTTATTAAAAATGTCCCTGTAGGCTTAGGGGAGCCTGTTTTTGATCGTTTACATGCCCAGTTAGGAAAAGCAATGCTATCCATTAATGCGGTTAAAGGGTTTCAATACGGAAGTGGATTTGAAGGAACCCAATTAAAAGGGAGCCAACACAATGATTCATTTAATGCTGATGGCTCTACCAAAACAAATTTATCAGGAGGTATTCAAGGCGGAATTAGTAACGGAATGGATATCTATTTTGATGTAGCCTTTAAGCCAGTTGCTACGATTATGAAAGCCCAAGATACAATTGATAAAGATGGTAATGAAGTTGAAATGCATGGCAAAGGACGCCATGATCCATGTGTAGTTCCAAGAGCCGTCCCCATTGTGGAGGCCATGGCAGCCTTGGTTATTGCCGATTTTATGCTCTTAAATCGGTTAAGTAAAGTTTAAAAACAAACAAACCCATATCTTATGAAATCACTCGCCTTACACTGGAAAATATTAATTGGCATGCTGTTAGGCGTGACCTTTGGTTTTATTATGCTCGAAGTTCAAGGGGGGGCTGATTTTGTAGCGAGTTGGATTAAACCATTAGGTACTATTTTTGTAAAGTTACTGAAGTTAATCGCTGTGCCTTTAATTTTAGCTTCATTGATTAAAGGAATTTCAGATTTAAAAGATATTTCAAAATTTGCATCCATTGGTCTCAAAACCATTATTATTTATGTACTTACTACAGTTATTGCCATAAGTATAGGATTAATATTAGTAAATACGTTCAACCCTGGAGATGGGGTGTCTCAAGAAACAATTTCAAAATTAACCGAAACCTATGCGGGAAATAGTGGAGTCCAAGGAAAAATTGCAGAGGCCAGTCGCCAGCAAGCAGGACGACCATTAGATTTTCTGGAAGCGATGGTTCCTGACAATGCCTTTTCTGCCCTGAGCAACAATAAGCTAATGCTTCAAGTAATTTTCTTAGCGATGTTTTTAGGGATTTCTTTGCTATTGGTTGGCGAAAAGAGTGCCAAGCCACTAAAAGACTTTTTTGATTCTTTAAATGATGTGGTGCTTAAGATGGTGGATCTAATCATGCTGACGGCTCCCTTTGCGGTATTTTCATTACTAGCTAATGTGGTCGTATCTTCAGGGGACCCCGAGCTATTATACGCTCTTTTATTTTATTCAGCTGTTGTGGTAGGTGGATTGCTACTAATGGTTTGTTTTTATCTGGTACTTGTAACTGTGATTACCAAAAGAAACCCATTCTGGTTTTTAAAACAAATTAGCCCTGCTCAGTTATTGGCATTTTCAACCAGTAGCAGTGCGGCAACTTTGCCAGTGACTATGGAGCGTGTAGAAGAGCACTTAGGAGTTGATAAAGAAGTTTCTAGTTTTGTATTGCCTGTAGGGGCCACTATTAACATGGACGGCACCAGCTTATATCAAGCAGTGGCAGCCGTTTTTATAGCTCAAGCTTTAGATTTTGACCTGACCTTTGCCGATCAGTTAATGATTGTACTTACGGCGCTTTTAGCCTCCATAGGAAGCGCAGCAGTGCCTGGAGCGGGAATGGTTATGCTAGTAATTGTTTTGGAGTCTGTAGGGTTTCCAGCAGACAAACTAGCGATTGGATTGGCACTTATTTTTGCAGTTGATCGTCCTTTGGATATGTGTCGTACCATGGTAAATGTAACGGGGGATGCCACCGTTTCCATGATTGTTGCAAAACTAGAAGGGAAACTTCACACCCCAAAATCAAAAGAATGGGATGACCATTTGGATGAGGTTAAATAGGGAATATGGACTTTGGAAATACTCCTGAACAAGATTCAATACTTGAAGTAGCCATTTTAAATGTTAAAACAGATTTAAATGCCACTTTTGAAGCTGACTTTATAATTGCGAGTCAATACATTAGTTCGATACCGGGATATCAAGGACACACTCTAAAAAAATCTATTGAGACCGCTAATAAATATATTTTATTGGTTAATTGGAAAGATTTAGATAGCCATGAGATAGGATTTAGAAAGTCCAAAGCGTATTTAAAATGGAAAGAAATTCTTCACAGCTATTATGATCCATTTCCAATAGTTGAACATTATGAAACGATTTTTGAAAATGATAATAACAACCACTTATTCCAAAAACCGCTCTTTTAAATCATCCGTAGGAACCATGCATTTATCCTTTTTGCCAAACCATTTATAGCGATTATTCGCCACCAAACGATACAGTGCATCGCGTATAAAACGAGGTACGAGGTACCCTATTATAAACAGATTAAATACCCCCCCTAAAGTTTTACATATGTTCAGTACTGCATTGCTTCGATCGTAGAATTGGCCATTCTTATAAACTAAAATAGTATCAAAATTTTCATGGTTTAATAGGTTAGTAGGGACAAAAGACCTTGCAAATTCACTCTGTAAGGAGGTGAACTTAAACACCTTTTTCACGTCCATTTTTATAAGTCTGTTGACACTGCTGTTACAGAGGTTACAAACGCCGTCAAAAAAGATGATATTATCCATTACTTTTTGGTTTTTACGTACTCCAGTCGATCCACACTTACTGTAGTCGTGAAAAGGCCATAATTGACAACCGCTTTGTTTTTTTCGAGTTTATCTAAAGTCCCAACAGCGCGTCCGTCTTCTAAACGCACCGAGTCTCCAATGACAAGAATCCGTTTAGGTTTTGGGGGTATAAGGGCTGCTATTTCTTTTTGCTTCTTTTTTTGTTTGCGAATGACATCGACCTTTTGGTCTACTTCTTTTTGGAGTTCTATTTCTTTAGCTTTGAGCGCTCTTTTTTGTTTGAGACTCACCTTTTGGCGTTTTGAATTTTCAACTTGAACTAGTTTAAAAAGCTCGTTCATTAATTCGCGTTTGCGATTGTTTTCTAGATAGCTCTCTCCTAAGTCGCTTATTTTTTGCCCTAAGTATACCAAACGTTGGTTGCTGTCAAAAAGCTCCTGATAGCTTTGTAGTTTTTTCTTAGCCTTGGCATTAGTCGTTTCTAATTTATCGGCTTCTAAACTCTTTTTAATTTCATTTTGCTTTAGTGCACGTTCTGTTTTTTCAAGTTTTGAACGTTCTTTTTGCAGTTTTGAAATGGTTTTATCAAACCTAATTTTACCACGTTCAATCTTCTTTTTAGAGCGATTAATTAAACTAAATGGAATGCCGTTCTTTTGAGCGACTTCAAATGTAAATGAGCTTCCTGCTTGTCCAATAACTAATTTATATAATGGTAGCAAAGTTTTTTCATCAAACAACATATTTGCATTCTGAATATGCGGCATTTCGTTGGCGAGTAATTTTAAATTACTGTAATGCGTCGTGATTATCCCAAACGCTTCACGTTCATAAAAGACTTCAAGAAACGTTTCGGCTAAGGCGCCTCCCAATTCAGGATCACTTCCTGTTCCAAATTCATCAATTAAAAAGAGGGTATGCTTGTTGCATTTCTTTAAAAAATGATTCATTTGCTTGAGGCGGTAACTATAGGTGCTTAAATGATTTTCAATGGACTGATTGTCTCCAATATCACTCAGAATAGAGTCAAATAAACAGAGTTTTGAACGCTCATGAACGGGGATAAGCATCCCTGATTGCACCATTAGTTGTAGGAGTCCTACAGTTTTAAGGGTAATGCTTTTTCCACCAGCATTAGGGCCTGATATGACGATGATCCGACTTTCGGTGGTCATGGTAATGGTTTGTGGAAAGGTGGTAATCCCTTCACTTTTATTAGCAACGAGTAAGAGGGGATGGTAAGCGTTTACAAGATCAATTTCTTGGTGTTCTGTAATTTCTGGAGAAATAGCATCTATAGATTTCGCGTATTTAGCTTTGGCATAAATGACATCCAATTTTGTCAAAAATAACTGATAGGATTCCAAAAGCGGGGAGAAGCCACTGATAAAGCTTGTGAGTTCAAGTAAAATTCGCTTAACCTCTTCAGCTTCTTCAAATTCTAAATTATTGAGATCACGTTGGTGTTGCTGTGTTGTGTCAGGTTCTATGTAAACGATACTCCCTGTTTTGCTAGCACCCATGATGCTGCCTTTTACTTTACGTCTGTACATGGCTTTAACAGCCAAAACACGACGATTTTCCATGACTGTTTCACGAATATCGTCTAAGTAGTCTGCACTGTTATACATGCTTAGAGCAGAGTTGAAACTTGTATTTACTTTTGTTCGTACCGCTTGAATTGATTTTCGTACAGTATAGAGTGTGTCAGAAGCATCATTTCTAATCTCACCATATTTATCAACGACACTATTGATGGCGTCAGAAATACTTGTGTTGGTTTCTATTTGAGAAGAATGCCCGTGTAGCAACGGGTAGTATTCATGAAATTTCTTAAAGAATTTTAAGAGCACATTTGTGGTTATGCAGATACTTACAATTTTTCGAAATCCGTCGATTTCCAAATAATTATTTTCAATTTTAATTAATTTCAATTCTTTAGTAATCGCATCAAATCCGTGGTTAGGGATCCGATTCTCATTTTCAAAGGACGCTACAAATTCATTAGTAAGTTGAAGGGCTTCAACCACATTGGTTCTTTTTGAGAATGGAATGGTTTCGAGAATCGCCGTTTTCCCTAGGGATGTGACGTTGTGAGATGCCACCTGTATAATAACAGATTCAAATTCTAAATCTTGTAAAGTTTTCTTGGAAATATTAATCATTGCGTTCGGACATAGGCCTCTGCAAATGTAAGTATTAATGTTTAAAATATATAGTTTAAATTTGACGTCTAAGACTTAAATATAAAGTGATTTAAATTCATATGTTACAGTTACAAGGAACCTGGCTCTCCCTTCTTAAATCGGAATGTGATAAGCCCTATTTCAAAGCGCTCAGTGCGTTTGTTCAGTCGGAGTATGCTGAGCAGAGTTGTTACCCTCCGATTGATCAACTTTTTAATGCATTCAATAGCTGTTCATTTGAAGCGATTAGAGTGGTAATTATTGGTCAGGACCCATATCATAGTGAAGGGCAAGCCAACGGTTTGTGTTTTTCTGTAAATGAAGAGATGGGGCATCCACCGTCTTTGAGAAATATTTTTAAGGAATTAGAAACAGACATGAAGCTTTCTTACCCTAAAAGTGGTGATTTAACTGAATGGGCTCATCAAGGCGTTTTTCTTCTAAATGCCACCCTAAGCGTCCGTTCAAAAGAAGCGGGTAGTCATCAAAAACAAGGATGGGAAGACTTTACAGACTCTGTGATTAAAACTCTTTCCGAACAAAAAACAGATCTTGTTTTTCTGTTGTGGGGTAGTTTCGCTAAAAATAAAAAGAAGCTAATAGATACATGTAAACACTTTGTTTTAGAAAGTGGGCATCCGTCTCCTATGAGTGCAAATCGTGGTTATTGGTTTGGAAATAAGCATTTCAGTAAAACGAATGCGTTATTGTCGATTAAAGGAAAGTCAGAAATTAAGTGGGGATCGTTTTAAAGAGTGGTTACCAATTGATCATAAGTCCATTTTTCAGAAATAATATTTAGCTGTAGTAGCTGGTCTTGAACAGCCTCGACTGTAGCAGGGTCTATGTTTTTTTGTGACCACTCCGTTAATTCAAGCCATGCTTTTACATCTTCATTTTTTTGTTGGTATCGCTCAGAAATAATACGATCTATTTCTGGAATCTCTTTGAAACTTGTTGTGATTTCGTTAATCGTTTTTAGAATGCTTTGAAGCGTTTCTTTCTCATTAATAATAAATTCGTCACGCACTGCAATCACAAAACAAGGCCAAGGGGTTGGACAGTCTCCTAAGCGTCTAAATATTTTTTGGTCTACTAAGGGTTTGGTAGTAAATTTCTCCCACATGAAGTAATCGGCTTCTTTATTACTTAAAGATTCAACGGCACCATCAAGGTCTTTAACTACTTCAAATTTTAAATCCGAATTTGTGTCCCATTTTAGTTTCATTGCATTTACATAGGCCATTAAATGCGACCCAGATCCATATCTACTGATAGCGGCTCGCTGTCCTTTGAGTTCATTAAGGCCCTTAAAAAGAGAGTTTTGAGCGACGTGAATGCCCCAAATCAAAGGCGATTCAACAAAAACCTGAACAATTTTACAAGGGTTTCCTTCTGTGATGTCTTTGATGATTCCTTCTGTTAAAATCACTGCCATATCAATCTCATTCTCACGAAGTGCTTTAGTCATTTGACCGGTGCCACCAAAATAATCCTTCCAACGAACCTCCACTTTGTGTCGTTTGAAGTGCCCTTGTTTTAATGCTAAGTACCAAGCGTAATTAAAGTGTTCTGGAACGCCGCCAATCCGTACATTTTTCATTTAAGAAATAAGTTTATTCAAGGTATAGATTATTAATTTATCGATTGTTTCTTGAGGGTTTTTGCTAAAGGTGCCCAAAGCTCTATTCGCTAATATAGCATTCATAGAACACGCCTCGTGGCCCAATAATTTAGACAATCCATAGATGGCAGAGGTTTCCATTTCAAAATTAGTTACTTTCAATCCCTTGAAATCAAAACTATCCATTTTATGGTTTAGACTGTCGTCCTGCAATTCTAAGCGCAATACACGGCCTTGAGGCCCATAAAACCCACCACAAGTGGCAGTCATTCCTTTCAGGGTTTCATTACTACTAAGAAGGGTTTCTAGTCTTTTTGAATTAGTAACGATTACGGGATACGGTTTTTTTGGACTCCACTTTGTGTGCTTGACAAAGGCTTGTTCGATCGTGTCATTTTTTATGCTTTCAATGTTGTAGGACTGAAGCATTCCATTGATATCCATTCCATAACTGCTTAACACAAAACTATCAATAGCGATGTCTGCTTGCAGCGCTCCTGAAGTACCAATACGAACAATAGACAAACTAGTTTTAGTATTTTTAATTTCTCTGGTTTTGAAATCAATATTTACCAAAGCATCTAATTCGTTGAAAACGATGTCAATATTATCAGACCCTATCCCTGTTGAAATCACAGAGAGTCGTTTTCCTTTGTAGATTCCTGTTTGTGTTTTGAATTCTCGACTTTGAGTTTCAAAATCAATGGTATCAAAGTACTTTGTAACTTCGCCAACCCGGTCTTGATCTCCCACAAAAATAATCGTATCCGAAATATCTAAAGGTTTGAGATGAAGATGATAAATGCTACCGTCGGAATTGAGTATAAGTTCAGAATTTTTTATAGACATTTTAGTGTTTTTTAACCTCCAACTCGTTTTACATTAAAGCCAAGTTCTTTTAGGAAGCTCATAATTTTATCACGGTAATCGCCTTGTATTATAATGGTATCATTTTTAAAGCTACCACCAACACTAAATCTTTTTTTCAGGTCTTTCGATAAAGATTTAAAATCTTTATCCGCTCCAGTATAGCCTTCAATAATAGTGATTGGTTTTCCTTTTCTTTTTTCATATTTGCAAATAATGGGAGCGTCTTGCATCCAAATAGAAGTTTGTTTTTCTTCTACTGCGGCTGCAGGACTTTCAGTGTGCTCAGGAAATAGGTTTTTTAATTGATCTTTTAAATCCATTATTTCTTGCTTAGTCCAAGTTCTTTGATCCGCTGGTTTAAATAGTCGCCAGCTGTAATGTCTTCAAATTGTTTTGGGTTTTCAGCATCCATGCAGTTCTCTAATACATTTAAATTCATGTCACTAATTGGGTGCATGAAAAATGGAATTGAATAACGAGAGGTTCCCCATTTTTCTGGTGGGGGGTTTACCACGCGGTGGATGGTTGATTTTAATTTATTGTTGGTGTGTCTGGATAGCATATCTCCCACGTTAATCATAAGTTCATCAGGCTCTGCAATTGCATCAACCCATTTGCCTTCATGGTTTTGTACCTGTAAGCCTTTTCCTTGAGCCCCCATTAGCAAGGTAATAAGATTAATATCGCCATGCGCTGCTGCACGTTCAGCATTTTTTGGTGCTTCTTTAATTGGTGGATAGTGAATGGGTCTTAGAATACTATTTCCATTATGGATGTAGTTATCGAAATAATATTCATCTAATTCTAAATAGATAGCCAACGCTCTTAAGACATATTTAGCTGTTTTTTCAAGCATTCTGTACGTCTCTTTTCCAACCTTATTGAATTCAGGTAGTTCTAGAACTTCAATATTATTATGATATTCTTTTTCCAATTCTGGATTGTTTTGTACGAATTGTCCAAAATGCCAGTATTCTTTTAAATCCCCCTCTTTTTTACCTTTAGCACTTTCCTTTCCAAATGATACATAACCTCGTTGCCCTCCAATTCCAGGGACTTCATAGTTTTGTTTCTGTTCAGTAGTTAAGTCAAAAAACCTTTTCACTTCAGAATAAAGAGAGTCGACTAGAGTGTCGTCTAAAAAATGACCTTTTAGGGCTACAAAACCAATAGTTTCGTAGGCCACGCCAATATGATCAACGAATTTTTGTTTGTCTGCTGGGTTATCAGATAAAAAATCTAAAAGATTAACACTTGGGATTTTATTCATAGCTTTTGATTGGTCTTGTTCTAAACAAATATAACAAATCAAAAAGATTTAAAAAAGCTATTTATTGAAGTTAAACTTTTCTAACTATTATTTTCTTATTTTTGAAAGACAAACTAAAGACATTTGAAACCTATTTTCCAATACGCCCCTAAAGAGGTTAATCTAGATACTAGAAAATCATTGTATTTTAATAT
>Ga0209092_10000438_pt1 | contig 40645 bp, 43 predicted proteins | sample FraStrMetagenome_FD_187446 | JGI IMG/M metagenome (GOLD analysis project Ga0209092, IMG submission 187446) | Marine eukaryotic phytoplankton communities from Arctic Ocean - Fram Strait ARC3M Metagenome (SPAdes) (version 2) | ecosystem: Environmental > Aquatic > Marine > Oceanic | place: Fram...
ATAAGCGAAGGTTGATAGGAGTTCAGGCTTCCCATCAACTAGGGCTACGTTATGTTCAAAATGTGCACTTGGTTTGTTATCTCGGGTGGTAATTGTCCATCCATCATTATGATGTTGGATTTTATGAGTTCCCATATTAATCATCGGTTCAATCGCAACCACCATGCCTTCTTGAAATTTTTTACCTCGGCCTCGTTTTCCATAATTAGGCATTTCAGGTTCTTCGTGCATAACGCGTCCAATACCATGTCCAATAAGTTCTCTCACCACGCCGTAGCCATGAGATTCACAGTAATGTTGAATGGCATAACCAACATCTCCTACACGATTGTTGTGTTTAAATTCTCTAATGCCTTCATAAAGCGAAGCCTTAGAAACGTCTAATAATTTCTGAGTATCGGCATCAATCTCACCCACAGAAAATGTGTAAGCATGGTCGCCATAAAATTCATTTTTTAAAGCTCCGCAATCAACAGAAATGATATCACCCTCTACTAGTGGTGTGTTGTTTGGAATGCCATGAACGACTTGGTCGTTAGGACTCATGCACAACGTGTTTGGAAAATCATACATTCCTAAAAACCCTGGTATGGCACCATGATCTCGAATAAATGTTTCTGCAAGAGCGTCAAGCTGTAAGGTAGTGACTCCAGGTTTTACTTCGCCAGCAAGCATACCTAGTGTTTTTGAAACGATCAAAGCGCTTTCACGAATGAGTTCAATTTCTTCTTTTGTTTTAAGCGTTAGCATAGATAAAAATTATGCTTCAAAGATACTTAATAAAAGCGTTTTTTTATTGGTTTTACAGCCTTGATTTTGTTAGAATTATCTTAATTTTTTAAGATTTAAATAATCCAAAAAATCTTTTTTTTGGTGGATGGCTTAAGGGGTTGTCGCTTTCAGTTAGTAGTTGATAAACTTCTCCCCAACCGTAAAAACCGCCTATATTTCTATCGTCTATAAATAGGTCTGCATTTATTTTCCTGCTTTTTCTTGGGTCAAAGACCTCGTTAGGAAAACTACAGTTAACAGCATAAAACTCAAGTCCATTTTTCTTGCAAAAAGCGACGGCCTCGTCTAGTGTTTTTCCATGTCGATATGTCCAAAGTATGAGTCTATGTCCGTCCTGTTGTAGTTTCTTCAGGGTCTCAAAAGCAAATATATTAGGCTTCCCTATTTTTGGATATGCATCTTCTACGATGGTGCCATCAAAATCGATAGCAAGGGTTAATGTTTTTGTTAAATCCATAAAACAATAAATTATATTAAGCTGCTTTGTGTCATGACTTCAGGTTTTTCAATTCCAATTAGTTTCAAAATAGTCGGAGCAATGTCGCTAAGAACACCATCCTTTATGGTTGTTAATTCCTTGTCAATCAAAATGATTGGCACCGGGTTGGTGGTGTGCGCTGTATTAGGAGAGCCATCGGGGTTAATCATTGTTTCACAATTTCCATGATCGGCTATTAATAAAGTTGTGTATTCATGTTCTAATGCGGTTGTAATTACAGCTTCAACACAAGTGTCTACAGCCTCACAGGCTTTAATTGCTGCGTCCATCATCCCTGTGTGACCAACCATGTCTCCATTGGCAAAATTTAAACACACAAAATCAAGCGTTTCTTTTTTTAATTTCTCAACTAAAGCATCCTTTAATTCAAAAGCACTCATTTCAGGCTTTAGATCATAAGTGGCCACTTTTGGTGAGTTCCTTAAAATACGCTCTTCTCCTTTAAAGGGTGTTTCACGTCCCCCTGAAAAGAAAAATGTGACATGCGGGTATTTTTCAGTCTCTGCAATTCTTAGCTGTGTTTTTCCATGCGATTCTAGCACTTCTCCAAGGGTGTTTGATAGGTTGTCTTTGTTGAAGATTACCTGAATATTTTTAAAGTTATCGTCGTAATTTGTCATGGTCACATAATGCAAATTAAGTTTATGCATATTAAACTCATGATTATCGTTTTGGCTTAGTACTTCGGTCAATTCTCTTCCACGATCGGTTCTAAAATTAAAAAACAAGACTACATCGTCGTCTTTTATTTTTGCAACAGGTGTTTGTTCTTTATCAACCATTATAATTGGTTTTAAGAATTCATCTGTCACACCTTCTTTGTAATTAGATTCAATTGTTCCTGTCGCATTAGTGGACTTAACTCCTTTACCGTTTACGAGCGCGTCGTAGGCTAGTTTTACGCGTTCCCATCGATTGTCACGATCCATTGCATAGTAGCGCCCCGTGATGGTTGCTAGCTTCGCTTTTGATGTTTCTAAGCGCGATTCAAGCTCTGAAATAAATCCATAGCCCGACTTAGGATCTACATCTCTACCGTCTGTAAATGCATGTATATAAGCAGTGTTTATCTCTTGTTCTTCAATGACATCCAATAATCCATATAAGTGATTTATATGAGAATGGACGCCTCCATCACTAACCAAGCCCAAAAGGTGTACTGCCTTCTGATTCTTTTTCGCATAGCTTAATGCCTCCTTTAAAACATTCTCTTCTTTAAGAGTGTCATTGGAAACAGCTAAATTTATTTTAGCAAGATCTTGATATACAATTCTTCCAGCTCCAAGGTTAATATGCCCAACTTCACTATTGCCCATTTGCCCTTTTGGCAGCCCTACGTGAAGACCATCAGTTCGTAGCATAGCGTGGGCATATTTTGTATATAGAGTGTCTATAAATTGTGTATTTGCATTATCAATTGCAGATACTTTTGGGTCAGGGGATTTGCCCCAACCATCTAAAATCATTAAAATTACTTTCTTGTTCATGAATTGATTGTTATAATCAATGTCAAATATAAGAAGATTAAAATAAAATTCAGGTTAGGCATTGGATATTGATGCTAAAAAATAGTTGTATTTTTATGAAAATTAATTATTATAAATGCAATTTCAATTTAAAATTATACCGTCAGATTCCATTGAGATTGTCGTTCCTCTTGTTAAAAAGATGTCTAAAGCCTCAATTTCTGAAGGCTTGCTATTGGAGCGTTTTCGAGAGATGGTTACTCAAAACTATGAATGTGTAGGCGTTTATGAAGGTGATCAGCTTGTAGGAGTTTCTGGATTATGGTATGCCACACGACATTACTCTGGTCGCAGTGTAGAATTGGATCATGTATTTATAGAGAATGATTATAGAAATAAAGGATTGGGAACTCAGTTTATAAATTGGATACAAGATCATGTAAAATCAAAAGGATGTCAAGCAATTGAACTCAATGCATATATTGATAATGCACCCTCGCAAAAGTTTTATGAAAGAGATGCTTATCAGCGCTTAGGCTATCATTACGTCAAGCAGATTTAATTTAAGCTAGATAAATCAGACTGCGATTCTAGTTCATAAGGAAGTTTATTTTTTTCAAACACGCGTGCTTTTAATGGCCCCATTAAAACTATTTTAGAGCCCTTAACTTCTAGGTAGCTTCCTTCTCTTAGTCCAATTACAGGTTGGGAATTAAACTGGTGAAATTCTTTTATTCGTGTCTCTCTAGTTTCACCCATATGTGTACTACCGGGTTCGAGGTCTAAGTAATGAGGGTTGATGTTAAACGGGAGGAGACCTAAAGTATTAAAATTCGGTGGGTACATTATTGGCATATCATTAGAAGTTCCAATGGTTAATCCACAAATATTACTTCCTGCACTTGTGCCTAAATACGGAGTACCGGACTCAATAGTAGATTTTAGTTCCGACATTAAACCGTTTTTATAAAGTTGATTGACCAATACAAATGTGTTTCCCCCACCCGTAAAAATAGCTTGGGCTAATTTAATGGCGTCTTTTGGGTTGTCAAACTCATGAAGTCCTTTAACTGCTTTATTGATTTTAGAAAATGCTATTTTTACAATTTCGGTATACTCTTGATGGGAAATACCACCAGGTCTTGCATATGGAATAAAGAGAACTGTATCCGTATTTTTGAAATGAACTTTCAAGGCATCCAAAAGATATTCTAAATAACCACTACCATGTACAGTGGATGTACTTGCAATTAAGATTTGTTTCATCTTTTTATTTTTGTAAATTTATAGAATATTATAATTCATAGCCCTTTTTTTTGATGAAATTCCTTTTTCACCTTTTTAGTATTAGTCTAATATCTTTATTTTCAGTTCAGGCGCAAAATACTCAAATTTCTGGACAGATTATTTCAGAAGGGGAGCTTGAAGGAATACACGTGATTAATAAAACAGCTTATAAGTATGCAACAACTGATAAAAATGGATTTTTTATAGTTGAAGGGAATGTGTCAGATTCCTTATATTTTTCATCTATACAACACCAACCAAAAACAGTCGTTTTAACCAAGTCAGTTATCGATAGTAGAACTCTTACAGTCACTCTATTAGAATCTTTAAATGAGTTAGATGAGGTTGTTTTAGGAGTTATTCTAACGGGAGACTTGAATTCAGACATTGGTAATTCGGAGGCTAAACGCCCATTAGATTTTTATGACCTAGGGATTCCTGGCTATACTGGTCCCCGAATGAATTTAGTAGAAAGACGACTTTTTGAAGCGGATAGCGGGCCGTTAATTCCTTTTGGAATACCCCCAAGTATCAATATTTACAAACTTTTAAATATGATATCAGGCCGCACGAAAATGCTAAAAACACACGTGAAGCTTGATAAAGATAAACAAAGTATTCAGCGCTTAAGTGATAAAGTAGGGCCTCTTTTTTTTATTAACCATGATTTAGCTGAAGACCAACGGATGGAATTTTATTATTTCTGCTCAGATGACCCCGATTTTCAAGCCCGCTGTATAAATCGAAGTGATGTAGAAGTCCTTGAATACTTAGACGAAAAATTAATAGAATTTAAAACTATTCAGTTACCCAAAAATTAATTCTTTATACAAAAGAAATATCATTGGACTTGCTATATTTGTAACATGATTAACACACATTTTTTATTTATCAGTGGCACTGAAATTACTTTCATCATGTTTATTGTGGTGTTGGTGTTTGGTGCAGATAAAATTCCAGGAATTGCCAAGGGCTTAGGTAAAGGGATGCGTTCACTTAAAGATGCCACTAACGATATTAAAGGAGAAATTCAAAAAAGTGCTGATAAAAATGGTATTGACACATCAGTATCCAAAGAAGTTACTGAAGAAATAAATAAAGTAAAGGACGGAATCAAAGACTTAACGGGTTCTGTGAAACGTAACTTGTAATCACTATTTTCGAATACTTACAGTAAGGCCGTCTCTAATTGGGAGCAAGACTGTTTCTATACGTGGATCTTCCTTTAACAATTTGTTATATTCTAAAACTATTTTTGTTGAGAGATCGTTAGGTTCTAGTGCCTCAATCACCTTACCACTCCACAAAACATTATCAGATAGAATAACGCCGCCAGGGTTTAGCTTGTCAATAATCTGATTAAAATAATTGATATAGTTTGGTTTATCTGCATCCATGAAAACCAAATCAAATTGGGTATCTAATGTTGGTATGATGTCTAGGGCAGGACCTAAATGCTGAATTATTTGAGACCCATAATCTGATTTGTCAAAATATGTTCTCTGAAAGTCTACTAATTCTTCGTTAATATCAATTGTATGTAACACGCCGTCCAGACTCAATCCTTCTGCAAGACATAGTGCCGAATAGCCTGTAAAGGTGCCTATTTCTAAAATAACTTTGGGTCTAATTAACTTAGACAAAACACTTAACACACGTCCTTGATAATGCCCGCTGAGCATTCTGGGTTGTAATATTTTTTGGTAGGTTTCTCTTGTCAGCGCTTTTAAAAGTGTGGGCTCGTCTTCAGAATGTCTTACAACATAACCATCCAGTTTCTCTGAAATAAAGTGCATTTATGAAAGTATTTTTTGAATCAATTTTTCAGCTTCTACCTTGTCATTTCCAAACAGCCATCTTAGGATATTGTCTTCCCAGATTTCATCGTATTGTGTTTGGTTTATGAGTTTGCGATCGAGACCAAGGTCTAATAGTTTTCCAGGATACGATGATTGGGCTTCACTTTCCATTTCTCCTAAAGGGTAGGGGTCATCTAAGCCCATAATTATTTGACTACTTCCTTGTCTTTTTAACATTAAGTCTAAGGAGTCTGTGTCATGGACTAGTGTGTCAAAATAAATATTTTCATGACCAACAGCTTTTCGTGGGTGTGTTTTTCCTTCAAATAGATCGGGACGACCATCAAACCCTTGTATGCGTCTTCCTAGATTCATTTGAGCCATCTGTCCTCCGTGAGCAAAACAGGTTCGGATGTTTGGATAGCGTTCTTGCATGCCGTTTAAAGTGTAAAAATGATAGGCATCTCCACACTGTGCAAGCATCCAAATTAAATGAAATCTCCAAGAGGTGTTTTCTAACTTGATCATTTTTTCACCATCATATGGGTGGACTTCAATCGCTAGATTATATTCATTTGCCAATTCAAAAATAGGGTCATTTTCTTTATCAAACACACTTCTCCATTGTCCAATGCTATCCATGAAGTGGGTAGGTAGGCATAGTACTTTTAAGTCCAATTCTTTAACGCAGCGTTCCATTTCCCATAAAGCACCTTGAATAAAACCCGGGTGCACCACAAAGCCACAAGTAAACTTTGAAGCGTTTTCGAGTTGCACCTTAGCATTAAAGTCATTTTGAAACCGCAAGGCTTTCTTCATTTCTTCCAAACGCAATCCGTTTCCGTACAGTTGTGATAAATTTAAAACTACCGCGTGGTCAATTTTATTTTCATCCATCCATTCTAATTTTTCATCTAAGAAAAAACTTGAATGTGTTACAGGACGGCTCCATCCTTTTTGAAGCATGTGTTTGCGTTCGTCATCAACCCAAAAGATCTCCTTATCCTTCATAAATTGAGGAATTTCTTCTGGATAGGGGAGTAAATGTGAATGTCCGTTAATGCGAAGTTTGCGTTTCATAAAATTGGTTTAAATTTTGTTGGGTGCTTCCATTGTAGTGCCACATTTTGAGCATGTACACTTATCCTTGTTAGTGTAATATTGATCAAATATAATAGGCATGTCTGTTTCTATATTACTTAGAACAAAGGGTGCTCTAAAGAGCTGGTGGTTACAGTTTTCACAGTACCATTCCAGCGCATCTTCCATCCCTTCAGAACGTGGGTATTCAATGACAATACCAACAGTATTAGCCCTGCGTTGTGGTGAATGGGGCACTTTTGAAGGTAATAAGTAAATATCTCCTTCTTTTATGTGAATGTCTTTCGCGACGCCTTTGTCGATTATTTTTAATACTATATCGCCCTCTAGTTGATAGAAAAACTCAGGTGTTTCGTTGTAATGATAATCCTTCCTGTTGTTAGGTCCTCCTACAACCATCACAATAAATTCACCGTCATTCCAAACACACTTGTTTCCAACAGGGGGCTTTAATAAGTCTCTGTTTTCTTCAATCCATGCTTTAATATTAAGGGGGGATACTAGCTTGCTCATCGTTTTTGTATTTGGATTAGGTTCTATAAAGTTACAAAGATTTTGTGCGCCCGCCGTCAACAGGGATATTAACCCCATTGATGTAGCTCGCCGCTTCACTTGCCAAAAACACAATAGCATTGGCTGTTTCTTCAGGTTTTGCAAAACGTTTAGCAGGCGTGTAGGTCTTCATAATAGCAGTCATTTCTTCTATGCTTGTTTTTGATTGTTCGGCTTTGACTTTAATAATCTCATTTAAACGTTCTGTTTCTGTAAAACCTGGTAGTACATTATTGACAGTTATCCCCAAATGTCCTAATTCAAAGGAGAGTGTTTTGCTCCAATTCCCTACCGCATTTCGAATGGTGTTACTAACGCCCAAACCTTCAATAGGTTCTTTAACAGAGGTTGATATGATGTTAATAATTCGTCCATAGAAGTTTTCTTTCATAAACGGCACAGTAAGTTGAGCGAGTACGTGGTTGCATTTTAAATGTTGTGTAAATGCATCTTCAAACGCTTCTAAACTGGCGTCAATGATTGGTCCACTTCTTGGGCCGCCAGTATTGTTTATAAGGATATGGAATCCATGGTTTTGGAGGATATAGGTCTCTACCTTTGATTTTAACGCTTCAGGATTCATAAAGTCAGCAACGATGTAATCGTGGTTTTGTGCGTTCGGAAGTTGCTTAATAACCTCTTTTAGTTTAGATTCATTTCGCGCTACTAGTGTTACGATGACGCCTTCAGAAGCTAACGCGATTGCCGCTGCTTTTCCAATTCCTTGTGTGCTTCCGCATACGAGGGCATTTTTATGTTCTAAGTTTAACTTCATTTTTTTATTATTCGTAATTGATACATATGTTTTTTGTTTCTGTGAAAAACCGAAGCGCTTCAAAGCCACCTTCTCGACCCACTCCAGATGATTTAATTCCACCAAAAGGGGTGCGTAAATCTCTTTGCATCCAGGTGTTGACCCATACAATTCCACATTCTAATTGTTCAGAAAAGAATAAACTACGTTTCAGACTATTGGTCCAAACGGTAGCTGATAACCCATATTTAACATCATTCGCCATTTCTAAAACCTCGGACTCGGAATTAAAAGGCATTATAGTAACGATGGGGCCAAAAATTTCTTCCTGGTTTAAGGGACACAAATTAGAATCTACTTGGATAATCGTGGGCATTAAGTAATAGCCTTCTTCATAGCCTTTTATGCGGACCCTTTTTCCGCCATACACTAATTTACTTTCATTTGAATCCGCTCCGTCAATAAAGGTAAGTACTTTTTCGATGTGAGCTTTAGAAACTAAGGCGCCAACTTGTGTGGATTCGTTTGAGGGATGGCCTACAGTGAGTTGGCTTACACGCTCTATAAAGTCGGTCTTAAACTGCTCAAATAGCGAGGCTTCTACAAAAATCCGACTGCCACATAAACAAATTTGTCCTTGATTAGAAAATGAAGACTTTACGGTTGTTGTTAGCATTTTTTCATAATCACAGTCTGCAAAAATGATATTTGGATTTTTCCCACCTAATTCAAGAGAAAGTTTTTTAAACATTGGCGCTGCTGTTCTTGCGATGATTTTTCCTGTTTCTGTCCCCCCTGTGAATGAGATCGCTTTAATGTGTGGGTGTTCAACAATTGCTTGACCTGTAGTGGTGCCTAACCCGTGTACGATATTTAAAACTCCTTTTGGAAGTCCTGCTTCATTACAAATTTCTCCTAAAAGAAATGCCGTGTAGGGAGTGATTTCACTTGGTTTTGCAATCACACAATTACCAGCTGCTAATGCTGGTGCAATTTTCCAAGTCAGTAAATATAAAGGGAGATTCCAAGGCGAGATACATCCAACGACTCCTAACGGATGCCTCAGTGTATAGTTAATGGTTTTTTCACTTTTAGTTTCATGACTTTCACTGTGGAACTGAGTGATGGCATGTCCAAAAAACCTAAAGTTACTGGCTGCTCTAGGGATATCGACACTTTTGGCTACCGTAATTGGCTTGCCATTATCTTTACTTTCAGCCTCCGCAAAACGGTCTAGATTATCTTCTATTAGGCGCGCTATTTTTAGTAAAATTACACTTCGTTTTTCTAGGGATGTTTGAGACCAGGACACAAAAGCTTTTTTAGCCGCTTCGTAAGCTAAATTCACATCTTTTAGGCTTGAGTTTGGAGTGTGTCCATAAACACTTCCATTAGAAGGATTATAGTTGTCTAGCCATTCGTTTTGAATAGGTTCCAGAAATTCGCCATTGATATAGTTTTTCAGCTGAATCATACCTCTTTTTTATAGGCCATTACTTTAATCTCGATGACTAAATCTGGATGCGGTAATTGATGTACTGCAACCGTTGTTCGGGTCGGTCCTGTTTCAGGGTTAAAGAATTCGCCATAAACTTTATTGTAGCCTGCAAAATCATTCATATTTACTAAAAAAGAGGTGACATCTACGACGTCATCTAGGCTAGCACCTTCACTTAATAAATTAGTGTTTATATTTTTCAGGACTTCACGAGTTTGAGTTTCGATATTTAAGTGTTTAGTGCCCATGTCATCAATGATATCCACCCCTGCAATACTATTATCTTTTCGTCTTGAGCTTGTTCCAGAAACAAAGATAAAATCGCCCACTCGTTTTGTATGTGGATATGCGCCTCTTGGTGTTACTTTGGTACTCATAGTTTTCTATTTAATTAATACTTAAATGTTCTAGCAATAGTGTCTTCCATAAGGATGTTACTCGTTTCTTCTTGTACTTTTTTAAGCACCTGCTTTAGGGGTTCTTTTAGGCTTATTTTGTTAGCTGCCAACATGCTTAATATCGCCTTGTCTTGGGCGCGCCCAATTGTCATAGCTTCGTTATAGCCAATCGTTTCTTTAAAGGTGACGAGCGAATATTTTGAATGATAAACTTCAGGAAATTCTGCTTCCAGCGCCATTTCAATTTTTCTTTTTTCTTGAAATATTGGATTAGCAACGTGGTCTTTCATTTCATGAAAGTTGTCAATCGCTAGGTCTGCAATGCCATCGGTATCAATTTTTCTATGGTTTTGAAAGTCTTTGAAAGTTGCTTCCCAGTCTCCATCATGGGTATCTAAAAAAGCATCGAATTCTACAACATCCTCAAAAGAGGCATTCATCCCTTGTCCGTAAAAAGGGACTATGGCATGTGCAGAATCTCCTAACAGTAGGCTGTGCCCTTTGTAGTTCCATGGAAAACATTTAACAGTTCCTAAGGGAGCGGTTGGATTTTCGAAAAACTCAACGGCTAAATTTGGCATGAGTTCAAGCGCGTCAGGAAATTCTTTTTCAAAAAATTCAGTTACAATTTCAGGAGTTTTAAGGTTGTTGAAGTTGTAGGTTCCAGATTCATAACTTAGAAATAGTGTGACTGTAAAGCTGCCATCTAAATTAGGCAATGCTATAATCATGAAGTCGCCCCTTGGCCATATATGGAGTGCGTTTTTATAGGTTTTAAAACCGCCCTTTTCGTCGGGTTGAATGGTTAGCTCCTTATAGCCATGTGTAAGGTAGTTTTGAGAAAAACTAAATAAAAACTTACGCTCTTTAAAGTAACTTTTTCGCAAAGCAGATCCTGCACCATCAGTTCCAAAGATGAGGTCTGCAGAAACAGTAAACTCAGCTCTAGAAATAGCATCTTCAAAAGAGGCTTTCTTATTGTCAAAGTCTACGTTTGTACAGCGTTTTTGAAATTCTATTGTTACATTCTCAAGAGCCTCCGCTTCGTCTAGAAGTAGGGCTGTTAGTAATTCTCTTGATATTGAATTGATAGATTCGTCTTCACGTCCACTATAGTTTGAGAGAAATGTATTTCCTTCGGTATCATGTACCATTCGGCCATGCATAGGAATGCATAATGATTGCACCTTTGATTCTAAGCCTACTAACTTAATCGCTTTAAGTCCGCGATTAGAAAAGGCTAAATTAATAGAGCGTCCAGCGCTAATATCTACGGTTCTCAAATCGGGTCGCATTTCTGTCACATGGACTTTAAACCCACGCTGTCCAAGCCTTAGTGCAAGTAGGGATCCACAAAGTCCGGCTCCAATTATTAGTATGCTTTCTTGTTTAGGCATTCAGTATTTTTTTTAATTGTTCGACCATTTTAAAAACATCTTCAAATGAATTATAAAAAGGGACGGGCGCACAACGAATGACGTCTGGAGTTCTCCAGTCGGTTATTACATGTGCTTCGGTTAATTTAGTATGTAAAGATTTATTAGCATTTTTAACTTGTATCGATAGTTGACACCCTCGTTGCTCGGGGTCTTTTGGGGTGATGATAGAAATATTCTTATTATTTAGTTCTAAGATAAGATATTCTAAATAGCCAGTAAGTTGTCTTGACTTTTTAATTAAAGCAGGCATTCCTACGTCACTAAACAGTGCTAATGATGCTTTTATGGCAGCCATAGATAAAATAGGAGGGTTGCTTAGCTGCCAGCCTTCTGCACCCGGAGTGATGTCTAAGGGCTGACGCATGTCAAAACGTGTTTCTTTATTTTGGCTCCACCAACCCGCAAATCGTTTTAGGGTTTGGTCATGGGCATAGCGTTCGTGAACAAAAACACCACCAAGACTTCCAGGACCTGAATTCATGTATTTATAGGTGCACCAGGCGGCAAAATCCACCCCGCTTTCATGAAGGTTTGGCTGAATATTTCCAACCCCATGCGCTAAGTCAATTCCTACTTTACATCCTTTTTCATGCCCTAGCTCACTAATTTTTTTTAAATCTAAATATTGTCCTGTATAATAATTGACGCCACCAATCAAAAGCAATGCGATTTCATCGCCATGTGACTGAAGTATTGATTCTAGATCTTCTATGTTTAAGAGCGTCTCTCCTTTTCTAGGCGACCACTCTATCAAAGACTCTAACGGGTCAAATCCATGAAATCTTAGTTGGGTTTCTACCGCATACCGATCTGAAGGGAAGGCATCGCTCTCAATAAGAATTTTATGTTTTAATTTGCTGGGTTGATAGAAGGAAACCATTAACAAATGTAGGTTCGTCGTTAAGGTGTTCATTATGACAACTTCTATAGGTTTAGCACCTACAATTTCGGACATTGTTTCGGTAAGAAACTCATGATAAGGCATCCAAGGATTTTTGGCCTCAAAATGGCCCTCCACGCCCAGCTTAGCCCAGTCATCTAGTTCTTGTTGAATGTATTTTTTAGTATCTTTTGGTTGAAGGCCGAGGGAGTTTCCAGTGAAATACAACCATTCCTCTCCATCTGAGTTTTTAGGAATGTGAAACTTAGTACGGTAATGAGCCAAAGGATCTAGGAGATCTTGTTCCTTAGCATATTCGATTCCGGGCTTAAAATTTGTCAATTTGTTGAATTTTGAATTCTTTCAAAAATAAGCATTTTCGATTTAAAATAAAACGGATAATTTAAAGTTTACCTCCTTATTTTAGTAAGTGTTTAAATTTTTGCTGAAATTTCCTTAATCTTGGAATAGAAACATTTCTTATGTAAGAGTTGTTTGGGTGAAGTCGCTCATAGTTTTGATGATAATCTTCTCCTTGCCAGAATTTTAGAAATGGATATACCTCAGCTGCAATATTTATATTTAGCTCTTTTGTAAGTTGTTTTATTTTATGAATAACCTCGTCTTTTTGGTCTTGATTCTGATAAAAAATAATAGAACGATATTGGGAGCCATTATCTGGGCCTTGACCATTGACTTGTGTTATATCTTGCGAGCCAAAATAGACCTCTAAAAGGGTTGAGAAGCTCACAACAGTTGGGTCATATAAAACCTCAACAGCTTCGGCATGACCTGTTCTACCCGTATTACTTAGTTGGTAAGTTGGGTTTTCGCTGTGCCCACCTGCATAGCCATTAATCACTTCAGTTACGCCGTTCACACTCTCATATACGGCTTCAACGCACCAAAAGCATCCACTAGCAAAATAGGCTTTAGCTAAGCCATCTTGAAGCGGAACCTCAATGGCTTTGGCATTAATAATAGCGTCTTGCTTTGCGTTAGGTTTTTTAGTTTGGCAACTTACTAAGCTTAAGTTCAAACTAATCAATAAGGTTAAAATAGTCTTCATCAGGAATTTATTTAGAGCTTAAAATTACATTCCTTTTTTTATAAAGATGTGAAAGTTATATTAAATAAAAAAGCCTTCATTTAATGAAGGCTTTTAAATTAATTAGATTGATGTGATTATAGTTTAGAAAATAGTTTTTCCATTTTAACCTTTTGTTCTTCGGCTAATGCAGCATCAACTAAGATTCGACCACTGTGCTCATCTGTAATAATTTTCTTACGTGAAGCAATCTCCATTTGAATTTGAGGTGGTATTGTAAAGTAAGAGCCTCCAGAAGCGCCTCTTTCAATAGGTACAATTGCTAATCCGTTTTTAACACTCGCACGTATTTTTGTGTAAGCAGCTACAAGTCTAGATTCAATATTAGTCTTGTAATCATCAGACTTAGAAAGTAGAAGTTTTTCTTCTTTTTCAGTCTCAGCAAGAATAGCATCTAAATCTGCTTTTTTGTGCTTTAAGTGAGTTTCACGTTCTTGTAAACGTTCTTTAGTTCCATTAATAACCTCGTTTTTTTGTTCAATTTGAGCACTAAATTCTTTAATGTGCTTTTCAGCTAATTGAATTTCTAATTCTTGAAACTCAACTTCTTTACTTAAAGAGTTGAATTCACGATTATTACGAACATTTTTTTGTTGTTCGGTATATTTTTTAATCAAACCTTTAGCTTCTTCAATAAGATTCTTTTTGGACTTGATTTGACCATCAACATCTGTCAAGCTGTCTTCTAATTTTTGAACTCTAAGTTTAAAACCTTCAACATCATCTTCAAGGTCACGAACTTCTAATGGGAGTTCTCCACGTACATTTCTAATTTCGTCAACTCTTGAGTCAATTAATTGTAAATCATAAAGAGCTCTTAATCGTTCCTCTACGGTTAATTCTTTCTTTTTAGCCATGCTTATATATACTTTACAGGATTTGTGTTTATCGTTGATAAAACGACTGCAAAATTAGTAATTTTTTTCTTAAGATATGCTACTAAAATATTTTTTATGTGCTGTTCACTTTCATAGTGTCCGATATCGGCTAATAATAGTTTGTTTTCTGCCATAAAAAAATCATGATATTTTAAGTCTGAAGTGATAAAAGCTTGAGCTCCAGCTGATTTAGCAGCCTCTATTGCAAAACTACCTGAGCCTCCTAATACGGCCACTTTTTGGATGGTTGTATCTAATAACTCAGAGTGTCGTATGACAACGCAGTTAAACTTGTTTTTTATGAAATTTAAAAATTCAGAACCGCTCATAGGGGTTTCTAAAACGCCGATCATTCCCATTCCAATATGTTGATTGTCGTTTTCTAGTGTAGTTATTTCATAAGCAACTTCTTCATAGGGGTGGTTTTGAAATAGTGCTTTTAGAACGGTTTTTTCAAGGTGTTTTTCAAAGTTTATGTTAATTTGAACCTCTTTTTCTTTTTGTAAAATATGTTTCACACCTATAACTGGATTAGAATTTTCATTTCCCTTAAATGTGCCTTCTCCATTTATATTAAAACTACAGTTGTTATAATTTCCGATATTCCCAGCACCAACTTTAAATAAGGCAGTCTTGATAGCTTCTGCGCTTTCTTCAGGTACATAGGTGGTGAGTTTTTTTAGTGTTCCCGATTGTGGAATAAGTACTGTTTTGTTTTGAAGTCCTAAAATCTCACAGAGCCCTGCATTTGCGCCTTCAAAAGCATTGTCTAAGGCAGTGTGAATCGCATAAATCGCAATTTTATTTTCAATTGCTTTTAAAACGACCCGTTCAACATAGCTGTTTCCGGTGATCTTTTTTAAGCCTTTAAAAATAATGGGGTGGAAGCTAATAATCAAGTTGCATTTTTTTTCAATCGCCTCATTTACCACCGTTTCAAGTGTGTCTAATGTGACTAATACACCCGTTAACTTTGTGTTTTTATCTCCAACTAATAGGCCTACGTTGTCAAATTCTTCAGCATAGGCAAGGGGGGCTAAAGCCTCTAAGTGCGTTATAACATCATCAACTATCATAAGTTTTTGTTTAACATCAAAGATAAAATAATTACTTTCGTTGTAGTGAAGCTTTTAAGAAAAATATTAGCCCCCTTTGTACCCCTCTATTATATGGTGGTATTTTTAAGAAACAAATTATATGATTGGACTTTTTTTAAGTCCACTTCTTATGAGTTTCCACTCATTTGTGTTGGAAATTTATCTGTTGGTGGTACAGGAAAAACACCCATGGTTGAATATTTAGTTTCATTTCTTAAGAAAAAACATCAAGTAGCCACCTTAAGCCGTGGGTATGGCCGTGATTCCAAAGGATTCATTATCGCGGATTTACAAGCAACCTCTCAAGATATTGGCGATGAGCCTTTACAGTTGTTTAATAAGTTTAAAGACATCACAGTTGCTGTTGATTCGGACCGTCAAAACGGTCTAAATCTTTTAAAAAAATCGAAACCATCTATTGACGTTGTATTACTAGACGATGCTTTTCAGCATCGAAAGGTATCAGCAGGGTTTAATATTCTACTCACTGCTTACGATCAACTTTATTGTCATGATTATGTATTACCTACAGGCAACTTGAGAGAGCCCAAGTCAGGCGCAAAAAGAGCCCAGGCCATTGTAGTAACTAAAAGTCCTGAAGGCCTAAGTCATGAGCATAAGTCTAGTATTATCGAACAACTGAATCCTGAGCCAAATCAGGAGGTTTTTTTTAGTAGTATTCAGTACAGCGATGTTTTGATGTCATTAACATCGCGTCATTCCGTTACTGACTTAAAGGCGGTTCGTTTTACACTTGTAACGGGCATTGCAAACCCAGCACCATTAGTCACGCATTTAAAATCAATAGGATTAGACTTTGAGCATTTAGAATTTAAGGATCATCATGAGTTTTCTAAATCAGAATTGGAACTTATTTATTCAAAACCTTTTGTGTTGACCACTGAAAAGGACTTCTCACGTTTGAGTTCTGAAACACAGAGTCAGATTTATTATTTACCAATTCAATTGAAAATTGACCGAGCGGATGCATTTGAACAATTAGTAGATTCTTATGTTAAGCAAGAAATTTCTTAATTACTTATTTTATAAATCAGATCAATAATTCGACTTGAATACCCTGTTTCATTGTCGTACCAACCTATAATTTTCACCATATTACCAATGACTGAAGTCATTTGTGCATCAAATACGCATGAGTGTGTGTTTCCAACAATATCTATCGATACAATTGGATCTTCAGTGTATTCAAGAATATCTTTAAAGGATGACTTGGCGGCTTCTTTAAAAGCAGTGTTAATGGCTTCTACAGAGGTTTCATCTTTAACATTAAATGTAATGTCTGTCAGCGAACCATTAATAACAGGAACCCGTATGCCACAGCCTCCAATCTTTTCTGCAAATTCCGGAAAAATTTTGGTCAGTGCTTTCGCTGCACCTGTAGTTGTTGGAACAATTGACTGCCCAGCTGCTCGTGCTCTTCTCAAATCTTGATGAGGCTGATCGTGTAAGCTTTGATCTGTTGTGTACGAATGTACAGTCGTAATGTAGGCCTGATTAACTCCACAAAGGTCATTTATAATGGATAACATAGGCGCGGCATTATTGGTGGTGCAAGACGCGTTGGAGATAATAATATCATCGTTTTTTAATAAATGATCATTAACCCCAAGAACAATTGTTTTTATAGCGTCGTCTGTAGGAGGAACGGTTAAAATAACTTTAGAAGCTCCGTTATTGACGTGGTGAACTAACTCACTTTTTTTCTTAAACTTGCCACTCGATTCAATTATAACATCTACGTTGAAAGGCTTCCAGTTAATATTTTTAGGGTGGGCTTCGTTTAGGACGGGAATCTTAATATTATCAATAATAATATGCGCATTATCACTAGAGACTTTCTTTTTTAAGGTCCCGTGAATGCTGTCGTATTTTGTGAGATGTGCCAAAGTTTTTACATCCGCAATATCGTTGATTGCAACGACCTCAATTCCGGGATGTTCAAGGAGTAGTCTAAAAACACGTCGTCCAATGCGTCCAAATCCGTTTATGGCTACACGAACCATAGTTAGTTGATGTGTTTTTGAGCTTTATAAGAAGATCTGACCAATGCACTACTTTCAACGTGGCGGAAACCTAATTCCAATCCAATCGTTTCGTATTCTTTGAATTGATCTGGGGTGATAAATTGCTTCACAGGTAAATGCTTTTTACTTGGCTGTAAGTATTGGCCGATGGTAACCACATCTACATCCGCATTTCTAATATCATGTAGTGTTTGAATAACTTCATCACGCGTTTCTCCAAGGCCAAGCATAAGACCTGTTTTTGTGCGGCGTTGGCCACTGTCTTTTAAGTATTTTAAAACACCTAAACTCTTTTCGTATTTAGCCTGAATTCGCACCTCTCTAGTGAGACGCCTCACGGTCTCCATATTGTGAGAAACAACTTCTGGAGCGACTTGAATAATTCGGTCAATATGTTTTTCAATCCCCTGAAAATCAGGAATTAAAGTTTCCATTGTTGTGTTTGGGTTCATGCGTCTAACCGCCTTAACGGTTTCTGCCCACATGATACTTCCCATGTCTTTTAGGTCATCTCTGTCAACGCTTGTAAGAACAGCGTGTTTGATGTCCATTATTTTGATTGATCTTGCTACTTTTTCAGGTTCATCCCAATCTACGGTTTCTGGTCGTCCTGTTTTAACGCCACAAAACCCACAAGATCGAGTACACACATTTCCTAGGATCATAAACGTAGCAGTCCCTTCTCCCCAGCATTCACCCATGTTAGGACAGCTTCCTGAGGTACAAATAGTGTTGAGGTTGTATTTATCGACAAGGCCTCTTAGCTCTGTGTATTTTTTGCCAGTAGGTAGTTTTACGCGAAGCCATTTAGGTTTGGGTTGACGTACATTTGGATCTGAAAGTGTTTCTACAGCCATGGTTTAATTTAAAGGAACAAAGATACAAAGTATTCTTATAAAAAAATCATAAAATTGTGAGATACCATATGCTAAAACTAATTAAAAACAGAAGGCCTAAACAGCTTATGAAATGCATGAGTTTTGAAGGCTGCCATTCTTTTGGAGTGTGATTGCTAGAAATTAGAATGTAGTTTGCTAAGGCATAAAATGGCGCGGTTAAAAAGGAGAGAATCGTCGCTAATTTAATCAAAACCCCCATGTCTGAAAGAAAGAAAAAATAAATGATTAAAGTTCCAAGAATCAGGATCAAACTCCATCCCAAATAGCCCTTTTTGAACGGTTTTTTAAATATTAGTTCTGTGGTTTTATTCATAGATCTTGGGGATGCATCAAGCGTGGTTAAAGTGGTGCTAAACATCGTTGTAAATGCAGCGACTCCAATGATTAAATAAGCCCAGCTCCCGAGGCTTTGAGTATACATTTCTATAAGTTGTATAGAAAAGACTCCTGCACTGCTGCTAAAACTAGTTCCACTAGCGTGCATGGTGAGGGCACCAAGACTTACAAAGCAAATCCCTAATACAACTGTCCCTATGTATCCAATATTAAAATCTAAAAGTGCTGTTTTCGTATCCAGTTTGTTGGCAGATGTTTTTTGCTTTTCTATAGTCCATATGGAATGCCATACCGAGACATCTAATGGGGCAGGCATCCATCCCATAAAGGCGATTAAAAATGTAATTTCGATACTTCCTTGAGGAATATATTGAGCAATTTCAACAGTACTAGTAGTAGTATAAAAAGCCATGACCGTTGCAGCCAAAGTTGTTAAGGTTAATGTAATAACAATAACTTTCATTAAGATATCTAATAATTTATATTTTCCAATATTCAAGATGATAAAGCAAAGGCTAAGAATCACAATAGTCCAAACCTTCACACTTATGAAATCTCCAAATAGTGATGTTGCTATTCCAGCAGTTACGATAGTCACTGCTGCCTGAATTGTAAACATGGTCAAGAATGTTAGGATTCCATAGATTTCCAAAATCCCTTTCCCTAGTTTTTGGTACCCCTCTAATAGACTTTCTCCAGTTGCACTTGCATATCGAGGTCCGTACTGGAAAAATGGATATTTAACTAAATGAATTAGTAATAAGGCCCAAAGCAATCCAAATCCAAAATCAGCCCCAGAACGGGTAGACTGTACTAAGTGAGAGACTCCAATAGCAGCGCCTGCGAAAAGCAGTCCCGGCCCTAACTTTTGAATCACTTGCTTCATCTTTTGGATAAGATTATTTCAGCTAATAGTTTTTTTGCTCGCAAGAGTTTAATTTTTACATTATTTACTGGTGCCTCAATTTCTTTCGAAATTTCATTATAGGACAATTCTTGAAAATAACGCAAGTTTATAACTTGTTGATAGTGGGGTTTTAATTTTTTGATATCCTTTAATAACTCTGCTAAGTTTTGTTCTGTAATGAGCTTGTCTTCAGGTGAGGGAGCTTCATCCATAATCCAGTACAAACGATCCTGATCTTCTTCAGAGGTTTGATTGCTAAACGATATTTTTTGTTTGCGTAAGCTGTCAGAATGTGTGTTTTTTGCAATTGTAATCAGCCATGTTTTGAATTGGAATTTCTCATCAAATGTTTTAATTTTTTCAAATGCCTTTGAAAACGTTTCGATTGTGATGTCTTCAGCATCATTTTCATTCTGCAATCGTTTAATTAAAAAACCATATACATCATTCCAAAAAGTATGCAATAACATATTGAACGCAATTTGGTCATTTTGCTTAGCCTTCTGAATGATGTTATTAATTTCCAATAGAGTAGATGATTTAAGAGCGAAAATAGAGTCGCCAAATAATGTAAGCTTTAGAGGTTTTGGTTACGCCTAAGTATGTTTAGGTTCTGAGCAGTCCTCATACTGTTCAGGAGTTTTTCCACAAAACCCACAGGCGTCTCCATCTTTATTTAGCATCGGATTTTGACTTGCACAAGTCCCTGCAAATTCACCGTCTTTTTTTGCCCATAATTTTATAGATATACCTGCAACAGCAATGCCTAAAAGTCCGAGTGTAATTAAGAATAAAGCCATCTTTTTTTTTCAAAGATACACTTTTCGCTACAAGCTAAAAAACGTATTTAATGAGGATTTTAACTACGGCCTGATGTAGCAAGGCTAAAGCTAGATAAAAAAGGTAACTACCTATAAAATATTTACTTCGCTTTCTAAAACAATATCAAAAATAATTAAAATCGCTTCTTGTATTTTTTTTGAAAGTTCAAGTATGTCTTTTCCGGAAGCATTTCCGTAGTTCACCAGCACCAATGCTTGTTTGTTATGAACGCCATAGTTTCCGAATCTTTTCCCTTTAAATCCGGTAGTTTCAATTAGCCATCCGGCTGGAATTTTCACAGTAGTTTGCGAAACTTTGTAATGTGGTATTTCTGGAAATTGACTTTTTAAAAGCTCAAATTTAGAATAAGTAATTACAGGGTTCTTGAAAAAACTACCGCTATTCCCAAGGACTTTAGGATTTGGAAGTTTTGAGTTTCTAATAGAAATTACGGCTTTGGATACATCTTGAATTGTGGGGCTTTCAATTCCATTATTTTTGAGTTCAGACTCAATCGCTCCATAATTTGTTTTAATGGTGTGATGAAGACTACTTAACTCAAAGATCACAGAAGTGATGATGTATTGTCCTTTCAGTTTTTCTTTAAAAATAGAATTTCTATAGCCAAAATCACACGCTTCTTTCGTGAAAGTACGTAATTCTTGAGTTTGAATATTAATTGCCTCACAGCTAACGAATGTATCTTTTAATTCAACTCCATAAGCACCAATATTTTGAATAGGAGCGGTCCCTACGTTTCCAGGAATTAACGATAAGTTCTCAACTCCACCATAATTTTTTTCAAGGCACCAACTTACAAATTCATGCCAGTTTTCACCTGCTGCAACTCTAACTCTAACGTTGTTTTCGGAAACCGAAACAACTTCAATTCCTTTGATATTAATATGTAAAACTAATGCATCTACATCCTTTGTAAGTAACATGTTACTGCCCCCACCAAGGACTAATAAATTAGATGAATTGGTGTTTAAAGCTTGAACTAAATCTTGTTCAGATTCTATGGTTGCAAATTTTTTTGCCACCACATGTATTCCAAATGTATTTAAAGGTTTGAGCGATATTTCTTTTTCAATAATCACTAAGAATTGTATTTATTAAGTGCCGCTTTTAGAATAGCTACGGAGGTCTTTAAGTCTTCTTTGTTTAAGACATAAGCAATACGCACTTGGTTTTTGCCAAGTCCTTGAGTTGAATAAAAACCAGCTGCAGGTGCCACCATTATAGTTTGATTATTTACCCTAAAATTCTCTAGCATCCATTGTGCAAATTTATCTGTATCCGTGACAGGCAATTCAACAATGCAATAGAAAGCGCCATTTGGAACAGCTACTTTAACGCCGTCAATTTTTTCTAGTTCTTTAATCAATACATTTCTGCGTTCTACATATTCACTGATAACTTCGCTAAAGTAACTATCAGGTGTGTCTAATGCTGCTTCACTTGCAATTAATCCATAGGTTGGCGGCGACAATCGAGCTTGAGCAAATTTTAAAGCTGTATTAAGAACGGATTTGTTTCTGGTTACAATACACCCAATTCTTGCGCCACACATGCTATATCTTTTAGATACCGAGTCAATTATTATGGCATTGGACTCGATTCCTTCTTCTTGCATAATAGAGTAATGCTCTAGTCCATCGTAGGTGAATTCACGATACACTTCATCTGCGATTAGGAATAGGTCGTGTTTTTTAACTAGAGCAGCTAGTTGTTGTATTTCGTCTTTACTATACAGGTATCCAGTAGGATTTCCTGGGTTACAGATTAATATAGCTTTTGTTTTGGGCGTTATTAAGGCTTCAAAATCTGCAATTGGGGGTAACGCAAAATTAGATTCAATTCCAGAAACAACTGGGACTACTTTAACCCCTTGCGCAATAGAAAATCCATTATAATTCGCATAAAAAGGCTCGGGAATAATGACCTCGTCTCCCAAGTCCATGATGCTGCCAAAAGTAAACAGCAGTGCCTCGCTTCCACCCGTAGTAATAATGATATTATCTGCAGCTATTTGAATATCGTTTTTTTTGTAGTATTCTGAAAGTTTTTCACGGTACGTTTCTGACCCTTCTGACCGGCTGTATTCTAGAACCTCCAAGTTTGAGTTTTTAATAGCATCAAGAGCAACGTCTGGAGTTTTAATGTCAGGTTGACCAATATTCAAGTGAAACACTTTAACCCCTTCCTTTTTAGCTTGCTCAGCAAAAGGGACTAGCTTACGGATGGGCGATAGAGGCATTAGGCCTCCTTTTGTGGAAATCTTTGGCATCGTTTTTAAATAACTATTCGTTACAAATCTATCTTAAAGTTAGTTTAAAATAAAGCGCTTTAACTAATATTTAAACAATTAGATTATAAATTATGTATCATAACTAGTTTTTCAGTTAATTATCATAGGTAATTTAAAAAATTTCAGTCTATTTTTTGAATAAAAAAAACACCTTCAAAAGGTGTTTTAAGTTTAATAATAGATTTGATAAGCTTAGTTCTCTATCACACTCTTATCTTTTTCTCCAATCACAGTTGATTTACTTGAGTCAATAACGGTTCCTTTTATTTTTAAGGCTACGGTTTGAGTTTCGGCATTTGAAGTAACTGTAATGGTTTTTCGGATTGGGTTGACACGATTCGTATCGTATTTGACTTCTATTTCTCCAGTTTCACCAGGCAATATAGGGGCTGTTGGTTTTTTAGGAACAGTACATCCACAGCTAGACTTTACATCTGAAACTATTAGTGGTGCACTCCCAGTGTTTTTGAATTTGAAAACACGAACGCCATTAGATCCTTTCTCAATAGTTCCGTAATCAATTGTTTGAGATTCGAATTCTATCTTTGCGATTTTATCTTGAGCATAAACGGAGATGCTTAAAAGAGAGATAAATAATACTGTTAAAATGTTTTTCATGATATAGTTTTTGTTAAAGTAAATTTAGGGACTTATTTTCAAACCAAAAAATGTAATCATATAAATTCAATTAATAATTTTAAAGAAAATAAAATATAAGTACTTTTGTCATCTATCAATCAAAAACTATTCCATAGTATGTCTGTTCCTTCAAAGTATGATGCATTAGCTGTCGAAAACAAATGGTATGACTATTGGATGACCAATAAGTATTTTCATTCGACTCCTGACTCTAGGGAGCCTTATACTATTGTCATTCCGCCTCCTAATGTGACGGGTATCTTACACATGGGGCATATGCTTAACAATACCATTCAAGATGTATTGGTACGCCGCGCACGCTTACAGGGAAAAAACGCGTGTTGGGTTCCCGGAACAGACCATGCGTCTATAGCTACTGAAGCTAAGGTTGTTGCTAGGTTAAAGGAGCAAGGCATTAATAAAAACGACCTTTCTAGAGCTGAGTTTATGAAACATGCTTGGGACTGGACTGATGAATATGGGGGCGTAATCCTTGAGCAGTTAAAAAAACTTGGGTGTTCTTGTGATTGGGATCGCACTAAATTTACTTTGGATGATGCCATGAGCGAATCTGTAATCAAGGTTTTTATTGACTTGTTTAATAAGGGTTTGATCTACAGAGGCTTTAGAATGGTTAACTGGGATCCCCAGGCACAAACAACCCTCTCTGATGAAGAAGTTATATTTGAAGAGCGACAAGGAAGCTTATATTATTTGAATTATAAAATTCAAGACAGTGATGAAGTTATAACTATCGCAACGACTCGTCCAGAAACGATCCTAGGAGATGCAGCGATTTGTATTAACCCTAACGATGAACGTTATACTCACCTCCAAGGAAAAAAAGCGATAGTCCCTTTGTGTGGTCGTGTCATCCCTATCATTGAAGATGCGTATGTAGACATTGAATTTGGAACAGGCTGTCTTAAAGTCACGCCTGCGCACGATCAAAATGATAAAGTGTTAGGAGATAAGCATCAACTGGAAGTAATTGATATTTTCAATGCAGATGCCACCCTTAATAGTTTTGGGATGCACTATGAAGGCAAGGACCGCTTTGTAGTTCGAAAAGAAATTGCAAAGGAATTAGAAACAAAAGGCTATCTAATCAAAACGGAACAACACCTGCATAAAGTGGGGACTTCTGAGCGAACTAAAGAAGTGATAGAACCGCGTCTTTCGGATCAGTGGTTTTTAAAAATGGAAACGCTTGCTAAGCCAGCAATTAATGCGGTCTTAGAAGACCAGTCAATAAATTTATTTCCAAAGAAATTTGAAAACACCTACCGCCATTGGATGGAAAACATTCGTGATTGGAATATTTCTAGACAATTATTTTGGGGTCAACAGATACCTGCTTACTATTATGGTGATGGAAAAGACGATTTTGTAGTGTCTGACTCTATAAAAGGCGCTTTAGAATTGGCTAAAAATAAATCTGGAAATTTAGAGTTAGTGATAAGTGACTTAACTCAAGATAAAGACGTCCTGGATACCTGGTTTTCATCTTGGTTGTGGCCAATGTCTGTCTTTGATGGTATTAGAAACCCAGAAAATGAAGATATTAAATACTACTACCCAACAAATGATTTAGTAACCGGTCCAGATATTCTGTTTTTCTGGGTGGCACGAATGATTGTCGCAGGCTATGAATTGAAAGACCAAAAACCGTTTACAAATGTTTACTTTACAGGCCTTGTTCGTGACAAACAACGTCGAAAAATGAGTAAGTCTTTGGGCAATTCGCCAGATGCTCTTAAGCTTATTGAGGATTTTGGTGCTGATGGTGTCCGCGTGGGTTTGTTGTTAAGTTCCGCAGCTGGAAATGATTTAATGTTTGATGAAGCTTTATGTCAGCAAGGAAAAGCCTTTGGAAATAAAATATGGAACGCATTTCGACTTATTGATGGTTGGGAGGTTGCAGATATAGCGCAGCCCAACTATGCAGCTACGGCGATCGATTGGTACCAAGCCAAGTTCCAGAAAACATTGGTTGAAATCGAAGACCATTTTAGCAAGTATCGATTAAGTGATGCTTTAATGACGACCTATAAATTAATTTGGGATGATTTCTGTTCTTGGTTATTAGAAATGGTAAAGCCTGCCTATGAAGCTCCAATTGATAAAAAAACTTATGACGCTATCGTTAGTATTTTAGAATCTAATTTAAAAATACTTCACCCTTTTATGCCTTTTCTTACAGAAGAAATTTGGCAAATCTTAGAAAAAAGAACCCCAGAACAGGCTTTAATTATTGCTTCCTGGCCAGAAATAAAATCATATGATCACTCTATTTTAGAGGATTTTGAGTTTACAGCTGAGGTGGTCTCAGGAATTCGAACGATTAGAAAAGAAAAGAATATTGCCTTTAAAAACCCGATTGATTTATTGGTGATGAATAATGAATCTCAGGTCAAGGATTTTGATTCTGTGATCTCTAAACTAGGAAATATCACAAGTTTGACTTACACGACAAACTCTGTTGACAATGCATTGTCATTTAGAGTTAAGTCTAACGAGTATTTTATTCCCGCAAATGATGCTATTGATGTAGAAGCAGAAATTTTAAAGCTAGAAGATGAGCTAAAATATACAGAAGGGTTTTTAAAATCAGTTCAGAAGAAATTATCTAATGAACGCTTTGTTTCTGGAGCTCCTGAGCAAGTCGTTGCAAGTGAAAAGAAAAAAGAATCTGATGCCGTGGCCAAAATAGAAACTCTAAAGTCTAGTTTAATCAATTTAAAGTAATGCTACTTCCTGTACAGTAGATAGTTGTTAGCTAAATCAATATAGCGTTGTTTGGCCTGATCTTGAGTAATGTCTTCAACCTGAAATAGGGCATTGGTTTTGAAGGCATTAATAATGGCTTTGCCACTACTTGGTCGGCTGTAGTCGTTTGTTGATTTTTTGTAATAAGCATATAATTTAAGTAAGATATCCGCAGGAAAGGGTTCTTTATGGCTATTAATGCTATCAACAGCTTCTCTAAATTCTATGTCTAATGCCTCACAATTCATATTACGCCTCGGCAATGATACACTCACCGCCTTTGACTTTTTGGTTTAGTTTAACTTTTATTTTCGTATCTAAAGGTAAGAATAAATCTACTCTTGAACCAAATTTTATAAAACCTGCATCCGTTCCTTGAACAACTTTCTGCCCTTCATTTGCGTAATTCACAATACGTCTCGCTAGTGCACCTGCTATTTGGCGGTATAATACTTTTCCATAAATTTTGTTTTCAACAACGATGGTTGTGCGTTCATTTTCAGTGCTAGCCTTTGGATGCCATGCGACCAAATATTTACCTGGGTGGTATTTGCTAAAGAGCACAGAACCTCCTATTGGGTAACGGGTTACGTGAACATTTAAAGGGGACATAAAAATGCTAACCTGAAGTCGTTTTTCTTTAAAGTATTCAGTTTCTTCGACTTCTTCAATCACAACAACTTTTCCATCTACAGGCGAAATAACCTGTGCATCATTTTTTTGAGTATGACGTTTGGGATTTCTAAAAAACTGCAAAATTAAAACAAGTACTGCAAGTAACGATAGCTGAATAAGTTTTAGTAGCCACTGCAGCTCAATAGTATTATCTAAAACCAAGAAACTTCCTCCTACAAAAAACAGAGTTCCTAAAATTATTTTTTGACCTTCTTTATGAAACATAATTTAATATTCTTAAAAATAAATAAATAAACGGTGCTGCAAAGATAGCACTATCTAAACGATCTAACATACCTCCATGGCCTGGCATTATCTTACCACTGTCTTTGACAGATGCCTGTCGTTTGTATTTTGATTCTACCAAATCGCCTAAGGTTCCAAATACGCTTACTAAAACACTGAGGATTAGCCAGTTTGTAAAGCTTAATGAAGGGGCTATCAGCGCAATAAAATAACTGCCAATTGCTGCGAAAAACACACCACCTAAAAATCCTTCAACTGTTTTTTTTGGAGAAATGCTCGCAAATAATTTTTGTTTACCAAAATTTTTACCAATCAAATAGGCAAAGCTGTCGTTTGTCCAGATTAATAGAAATATCCCTAAAATAATCTGAGGGTTATAATCTCCAAAGTTAAATGCAATTAAAACTAAAAATACAAATCCACTACTGATGTAGAACGTTGTATTGATAAACTGATTTGAAATTAGGTTAGGCAGTTCTCTTGATGAAAATAAATCTCTAATCAAAAATAGGTTTACAAAAATACTTAATACATGGAATATTTGAGATATCTGATTAATGATTTCATCATTATCAAATAAACGTTCACCAAAAGCAAACAATAGATATATTCCTGTAAGTATGAGGTATGAGGCTGAACTTTTGTGCTTAATTAATCTATTAAATTCAGTTAGGCAAATGAGTCCAAAAACGTAAAATAGTCCAATACAAACATATTTATACTGTATGCATACAATTAATATGATTACAAATAGAATTCCGGATAAAGTTCTTTTGGTTAGTTCTTTCACTACTTATTTTTATAAGTCTTCTAATAGTAGCAAATATAGGTTTTTTGAACTACTTCCATAACTTAGAAAGTTATTAGTCTCATCAACTTTAAAGTGTTTGATTGTAGTGATGTTGGAAGGGATGTTTTTTTTGTTTTGAGCCTTTATACCCTGCAGGCCAGCGCTAATAGTTTCTACAAATTGGCTTGTTGTAGCAAATACAATAAAATCTTTTGGCAGTTCGGCCAATTTTTTTTCAGCGATTTGATTTGAGGAAATTAGCAAAGAGCCATCACTTGCTATTAAATATTCACAGGTTGTAAATAAAAAATCGGCTTCTTCTGTTTTTGTAGTTGTATCAAAATTAAACCCTTTAAACTTTTCTTTTAATCGTTTATTTAGGATTAGTGCAGTTTTGTCATTCCAATTGTTTTCTTCAACAATGTTTTTTAAATTGTTTTGTACTTCATCAATTGTTTCACAGTAAAGAAACTTACCGCCGTTATTGTTGAAATTAATTGTAAAGGTTTCGTCTACGGGGGCGTCTTCATCTGGCAAAAATTTATGCTGATCTTCTTTTTCTAATTTCTCCTTTGATTTGTCAGAGTTTGAACCAAATATTTTACGAAATACACTCATGTTTTACCTACATATAAGTTTTGAACTCATATTCTTCCAAAGATAAAAAATTTAATAAATTCTTAAGTTTAAATGAGGGATATTTTTAGTTTTATTCCTCCTCATCATTTTTCTCTTCAGTTTCCGTTATCTCAATTATGGGCTGAATAACTTCTTCCACTTGGAACGGACGTTTACCAAATATAGATTCTAGGTTATCTTTAAAAATAACTTCTTCTTTTAAAAGAACTTCAGCAAGTTCGGTTAATTTATCTTTATTCTCATCAAGTAGATCAATCGCCCTCTGATATTGAGTTTCAATAATACTTGATATTTCTTTGTCAATAAGTTCAGCAGTTCGTTCGCTGTAGGGCTTTGAGAAACCATACTCATTTTCCCCTGAGGAATCATAGTATGTTATATTCCCAATTTTATCACTAAGTCCATAAACGGTAACCATTGCTCTAGCTTGTTTTGTAACTTTTTCTAAATCACTCAAAGCCCCAGTTGATATTTTGTCAAATATCACTTTTTCTGCAGCTCTTCCTCCCAATGCAGCACACATTTCGTCTAGCATTTGCTCAGGTCTGACGATCAAACGTTCTTCAGGTAGGTACCAAGCGGCCCCTAAAGAGCGCCCTCTTGGCACGATTGTTACTTTTACAAGTGGAGCAGCATGTTCCAACATCCAGCTCACTGTAGCGTGGCCAGCTTCGTGAAAAGCTACGGCTCTTTTTTCACTAGGTGTAATTATTTTATTTTTCTTTTCAAGGCCTCCAACTATTCGGTCGACAGCGTCCAGGAAATCTTGTTTTTCCACCGATTTTTTATCTCCTCTAGCAGCAATTAAAGCTGCTTCATTACAAACGTTAGCGATGTCTGCTCCAGAAAACCCTGGTGTTTGTTTGGATAAAAAATCTGTATCTAAATCTTTTGACTTTTTTAAGGGTTTCAGATGCACTTCAAAGATCTCTTTCCGTTCTCTTAAATCTGGCAAATCTACATATATCTGGCGGTCAAATCGTCCAGCTCTCATTAGTGCTTTGTCTAAAACGTCTGCTCGATTCGTAGCCGCTAAAACAATGACGTTTGAGTTGCTTCCAAATCCATCCATTTCTGTTAGTAGCTGATTTAGAGTGTTTTCTCTTTCATCATTGGAGCCTGAAAAATTACTTTTCCCTCTTGCTCGTCCAATAGCATCAATTTCATCAATGAAAATAATAGATGGTGCTTTTTCTTTGGCTTGTTTAAATAAATCTCTAACTCTGGAAGCTCCAACTCCTACAAACATTTCCACAAAATCGGATCCAGATAATGAGAAAAATGGGGCTTTAGCTTCTCCAGCGACCGCCTTAGCCAACAATGTTTTTCCTGTTCCCGGAGGACCTACTAACAAAGCGCCTTTAGGAATTTTACCTCCTAAAGCTGTGTATTTTTCTGGATGTTTTAAAAAGTCTACAATCTCCTGTATTTCTTCTTTAGCACCTTCAAGTCCTGCAACATCTTTAAAAGTTGTTTTGGTTTCAAGTTTTTCATCAAACAGCTTGGCTTTAGATTTTCCTATATTGAAAATTTGACCACCTCCGCCACCGGCTCCACCACCTGACATTCGACGCATTATAAATATCCAAACCCCTATAATTAGTATAAATGGAATCAGAGAAGATAAAATATCCCCCCATGGATTCGTTTGGGTTTTGAAATTAAGAGCGGTATCAAGATCCTCTTTTTCAATGGTGTCTTCAAGTTGTTTCTGGAATAATTGAACATCACCAAATTCAAATTGGTAATTTGGCCCTCCAGAATTGGTAGGGAAAAGCTGTTCCTTTTTGTTTTTTTTATGAATATCTTTTGAACTTGCTTGTGCAGTTAAGTATACTAGGGCTTCGCGTTTATTTACGATTTCTACTTTTTTCACATCCCCGTCTTTAAGGAATTCAAAAAACTGTGACGGAGTAGTTGATACCCCAGAAGAATCTCCCAAACCTCCAGAAAACACATTAAAAGCCAATATCAGTATGATTGCCCCTCCGTATATCCAATAAGGATTAAGCTTTGTATTTTTTGGTTTTTTATCTTTTGACATGCGTTTATTTTTAGTAACTAGTTTCTATTTCGGTAATCTTGGCATCCCCCCAAAGGTTTTCAATATCATAATATTCTCGAATGTGTTTTTGAAATACATGGACAACAACATGAACATAATCCATGAGGACCCATTCTGCATTTTCACTCCCCTCAATATGCCAAGGCTTGTCTTTCGTGTTTTTACTCACTTTTTTTTGTATTGAGCTTACAATGGCGTTTACTTGTGTGTTTGAGGTTCCATCACAAATGATGAAATAATCGCAAACAGTATTTTCAATAGCTCGTAAGTCTAAAATAGTTATATTTTGACCCTTTACATCTTCAATTCCATTAATAGTGAAAGTGATTATGTCATCTGAGCTTGGTGTATTTGTTGTCATAAAATATTTTTGCTTTGCAAATTTATTACTTTTTTGGCTCTAAACGCGTTATATTGTCTTAATAATATTATAATTTAGAACCTTAATATCTTCTATGCAACTAATCAAACTTAATGCCACAGACTCTACGAACAATTATTTAAAGCAATTGATTCTAGAGCATACATTGGATGATTTTTCTGTAGTTCTAGCAAACCACCAAACGAATGGACGTGGACAAAGGGGGGCTAGTTGGTTGTCTGAAAAAGGTAGAAACCTAACATTTAGCGTTTTAAAGAGAAATATAGCCATAAAAACTAATGAATATTTTTTACTAAATATTTTGGTTTCATTGTCAATTATCAAAACATTAGAAGGATTTAATATTCCTAAATTATCTATAAAGTGGCCAAACGACATTTTGTCAGACCATTATAAGATTTCTGGGATATTAATTGAGACTTTAATAAAAAACAAACAAATAGAATACGCTATCATTGGAATCGGTCTTAATGTAAATCAGGTTTCATTTGAGGGATTGCCTAAAGCAAGTTCATTGAAAAATATTATGCCGATAACGTTTGATCGAGATGAACTATTAACGAAGATTGTTGACAATATAAAGACGTATTTTCAACTGCATTCTGTAAATGGAACGGAGTTTTTAAACGCTGAATACGAGTCCTATTTATTTAGAAAGGACAAGCCTTCTACTTTTAAGAGCCATGACAATAGTCTATTTACAGGAATAATTAGAGGCGTTTCAGCTTCTGGTAAATTATGTATTCAAACGGAGGACTCTAACAAAGAATTTGATTTAAAAGAATTAAAGCTTTTATATTAATTACAATGCTTTGGAATATTTATTGCCAGAGTTTCTATGAATTTTGATATAGGCCCCTTGATCATCATAGCCATCATTGCGTTAAAATCGCCTTCAAACTTTAGCTGAACATTACTTTGATTTTCCGAGATGGATTCAATTACTGCGGTTAATGAAAAGTCTAGTTTACCACCAGCAGCTCCTAACACTATGGTTTTTGGGCTTTCCAAAGATTTTTTCTTCAATACAATTTCTGGCATTCCACTCAAAGCAAATAAAAAGGTCTCATCATCTATGAGTTCAAATTTACTAGTGTTTTCGGGCATTAAGGGTTTAAAGTTTTTAACATCCGTTAAAAAATCAAAAACAATCTGAGCCGATTTATCGATACTTACTTTAGGCGATTCTAAATTCATAGTCAATTTTATTTACCGGTCCATTCCGAAGGGTTTATATTCCATTTAGATAAAACTTCTACTTCTTTTTGATTAATGAAGTTGGTGTCTAATGCTTGTTCTAAAAGGCTTTCGTAATTGCTAAGCGTAAAAAGGTTTACATTATTGGTTTTAAAATTTTCCTTAGAGATGTCGAAGCCGTATGTGAAGATAGCGACCATTCCCTTAACATTAACTCCAACGGCTTTTAGGGCATCAACAGCGACGAGACTACTATTACCTGTGCTAATTAAATCTTCTATAACTACTACATTTTGTCCTTTTTCAATAAATCCTTCAATTTGATTTTGACGTCCATGTTTTTTTGCTTCCGGACGTACGTATACAAAGGGAAGCCCAAGAAATTCGGCAACCAAAGCGCCAATGCCAATTGCTCCAGTGGCTACACCAGCTATTACATCTGGTTTGCCGAACTCGTTTTCTAAATTCTTAGCGATTTCTTCTTTTATATAGTTTCTGACTGCTGGAAATGACAGCACCATTCGGTTGTCACAATAGATCGGAGACTTCCATCCTGAGGCCCAAGTAAAGGGGTCTCTAGGATTTAATTTGATTGCATTTATTTGAAGTAAAACTTCAGCAGTTTTTTTGGCAGTACTTTTGTTGAAAATCATGTGTCAAAATTACTAAAAAATACTACTTTTACTTTCTATTAATTTGTTTTTAATTAACAATGTATAAAATATTTGTTGGTAATAAACCAATAATCCTAACAACGAAGGTAGAGACAGAAACAAACTTCAAGAATTTCTTGATTGATTCTGTAGATATTAACAAAGTACTTTCTAAACTCAAGAAAGATAAATACGATGCGGTCCACCTTATTGGTTCTGACAAAGAGCTGCTTTTGAAAAAATTCTTATCGCTTTTGCCAAATGTGATCGCTGGAGGTGGAAAGGTCTATAATAAAAAAGAAGAAATATTATTTATCTTTAGAAACGGTAAGTGGGACCTTCCTAAAGGCAAGGCTGAACCCAAAGAAACGATCAATCAAACAGCGCTTCGTGAAGTTGAAGAAGAAACAGGTATTTCGGGTCTTTCTATCACAAAACCTTTAGAGATTACTTACCATATATTCAAGCGAATGGATAAGTACTACATAAAAGTAACTTATTGGTTCAAAATGTATTCCGAATATGAAGGGGTCTTAATCCCTCAAAAAAAAGAGGGAATTACGAAAGTAAAATGGATCTCAGAAACCAAGCTGACAAAGGTGTTAAACAACTCTTATGCCAATATTAAATTACTCATATAGTGCACGTGTATGTGTTATTCCTGTAAAAATCTTCAAATAAAGTTCTTTTACTGTTGCTATCCCTTTCAATAAGTTTATTTTTGCCCTGCAAAAAAACTGAAATAAAATGATGGAGTTTATAAGTAAACGATCTAGTAATGTAAAGAATGATGTATTAAGTGGACTCACCGTTGCTTTAGCCCTTGTGCCAGAAGCAGTAGCATTTGCTTTTGTAGCAGGTGTTGACCCTCTAGTAGGTCTCTATGCAGCTTTCATGGTTGGACTAATTACGTCTGTTTTCGGGGGCCGTCCAGGCATGATTAGTGGAGCCACCGGAGCGCTAGCCGTTGTTATGGTAAGTCTTGTTGCTAGAGGAAATGCAATGGGCGCCGAAGGCGATGAGTTAGGTCTTTACTATTTGTTTATGACGGTCATTTTAATGGGTGTTATTCAGGTTTTAGCGGGTTTGTTTAAACTAGGCAAATTTGTTCGTTTAATTCCACACCCAGTAATGATGGGCTTTGTTAATGGTTTGGCAATTGTTATTTTCTTATCTCAGTTAAGTATGTTTATGACCTCCGAAAACGGAGAAATGGTTTGGATGCAAGGTGCTTCTTTGTTTACGATGGTTGGGCTTGTAGCCTTGACCATGTTTATTATGTTTGGTTTGCCACAAATCACCAAAAAACTTCCTGAAGCATTGGTTGCTATTTTGGTTGTTTCTGCGATAGTTATATTTGGAAATTTAGACGTTGCTACAGTAGGAAGTTTTATTAGAGACGGTGGTGGTGAAGGCCTTAAAGGCGGATTGCCACTTCCTCACTGGGAGATTTTCGACAAAATTCCATTGAATTTAGCAACACTTAAGTTTATTGGGCCTTATGCATTGATTCTTGCAGCTATTGGACTTATTGAGTCGTTAATGACGCTTAATTTAATAGACGAGCTTACTGAAACTCGTGGAAACTCTAACAGAGAGTGTATGGCACAAGGTGGCGCAAATATAATCACTGGATTATTTGGTGGTATGGGAGGTTGTGCAATGATAGGACAGTCTATTATAAATATCAAAGGAGGCGGGAGAGGTCGTTTGTCAGGAATTGTAGCTGCACTAGCGCTGTTAGCATTTATTTTATTTGCTTCTGGGTTTATAGAACAAGTACCAATTGCAGCTCTTGTAGGCGTCATGTTTATGGTTGTATTTGGCACCTTTGCATGGTCAAGTTTCAGAATCATTAATAAAATCCCAAGAACCGATGTCTTTGTATTGATACTTGTATCGTCAATGACCGTATTTTTTGATTTGGCAATTGCTGTAATATCTGGAGTTATAGTAAGCGCACTTGTGTTTTCTTGGGAAAATGCAAAGCGTATTCGTGCACGCAAACGCACTAAAGAAGATGGTACTAAAGTTTACGAAATATGGGGGCCCTTGTTTTTTGGAAGTATTACAGCTTTTAACGATAAGTTTGATGTTAAAAACGATCCGCAGTCAGTAGAAATTGATTTCATAGAATCACGCATAAGCGATCATTCTGCTATTGAAGCAATTTTTAATCTTGTCACAAAATATAAAGAAGAGGGTAAAAAGATCCATTTGAAACACCTAAGTGAAGACTGCAAGATTTTATTACACAAATCAAGTCCAATTTTCAAAGAGGTTATATTAGATGCAATTGATGATCCTCGTTATCATTTAGCTGAAAACCCAGAAGCATTTTCTAAAGGGCTAGCAGACTATAAATTGTAAGTTTTATACACGAACTGAACTAGGGACTAATTTTTCATAGTCCCCTTTGTATCGAATAATTTCTCTTACAATAGACGACGAGATAAATGAAGTCTGAGCAGACGTCAATAAAAAGACAGTTTCTAAGGTCGATAAATGTCTATTGGTATGAGCAATGGCTTTTTCAAATTCAAAATCAGCAGGGTTCCGTAAACCTCTTAGTATAAAATCAACCCCGATTTCTTTACAGAATTCAATAGTCAACCCACTGTAACTCATAACGCTTACTTTTGGGTTGTCCCTAAACGTACTTTCAATAAATTTGATACGTTCTTCAAGTGAAAACATATAATCTTTTGAGGAGTTTTCACCAATCGCTATGATAACTTCATCAAATAAGGTTACCCCTCTTTTAATGATGTCAACATGCCCGAGTGTTAATGGGTCAAAAGATCCTGGAAAAATTGCTTTTTTCATACGGTAAAGTTAATGATTTTTCTGAAGCGCCTCTAAAATCGCGTTATGAAACAAGTCAGACAATGAGATTCCAGCTTTTAAAGCTTGTTGCGGTAAGATACTTTCTTTAGTAAAACCGGGGATTGTATTAACCTCTAAAAGGTGTGGCTTGCCCTCTTTAAAAATAAACTCACTTCTAGAAAACCCATCTAGTTTCAAAATATCATAAATATCTTTAGCAACTTTTCTTACTTCAGAGGCTTGTGTTTCACTTATGCGTGCGGGTGTGATTTCTTGAGATTTCCCTAAATATTTTGCTTCATAATCAAAAAAATCATTTTCTGTAACAATTTCTGTAATTGGAAGGACAGTCACCTCTCCTTTGTAGCGGATGACCCCTACAGAAACTTCGGTACCGTCTAAAAAGGATTCAATGATGAGTTCATCATCTTCTTTAAGTGCTGCTTCAATAGCCCTTGGAAGTTCTTCTTTTGAATAGACTTTAGTGACCCCAAAACTACTACCTGCCTTATTGGCTTTTACAAAACACGGAAATCCTACAGCCGCTTCAATTGCTGCAGAGTCTATAGAATCTCCAGCATTTAAAAAATAAGCATCTGCGCTAATGATGCCGTAGGGTTTTAGAGTGCTTAGGCAGTCTCGTTTATTAAATGTAAGCGCTGCTTGGTACATATTACAGCTCGTATGAGGAAGTGATAACAATTCGAAATAGGCTTGCATCGTTCCGTCTTCTCCTGGAGCGCCGTGAATCGCATTAAAAATACAATCAAATTTAATTTTAGTTCCTTCTAAGTTTATAGTGAAATCTGATTTATCTACAGGAAATTCTTCTAAGTCTTTGTTTACGTGAACCCATTTTTCCTTAAAGATATGGATGCAATAGGAGTTATAAAGTTCTGCAGGTAAACTTTCGTGTACAACGCTTCCACTTTTTAAAGAAATTAGATATTCACTAGAATATCCGCCCATTATAACGGCTATATTTTTTTTCATGTGCACTATTATACAGTAAAAATATTACTTTTAAATTAAATCAAATTCATTTTGATCTAAATATATTTACTATAAACTTAACAAGCTAAAGATTTTAAGGTCAGAATTATTTGTTTAGCTTTGTTCCACTATAACAAACAGCAATGAATTTCATTAAATTCTTATTTAGTAAATCCTTTATTAAGCAATTAATTTATGCGTTAATTGTTCTCGTTGTTTTTAGTTTTTTAGCCTTGAAATGGCTCAAGACCTATACAAATCACGGTTCATTTGTAACCGTGCCTAGTCTTACGGGGAAATCCCATCAAGTCGCTCAGACGCTTCTTCAAGAAAATAGCCTTAGAAGTGAAGTTCAAGATTCTTCAAATTACAACCCTAGATATCCAAAAGGGGCGGTTATTGAACAAGATCCTTTGGCTGGAAGTCAAGTGAAGGACGATCGAAAAATATATTTAATTCTTAATCCTTCGGGCTATCGCTCTTTTCCGGTTCCAGATGTGATTAGACGAACCTTTCGTCAAACCAAGCCTACCTTAGAAGCTTTGGGTTTTCAGATAGGGTCGTTGACTTATAAAGACGACTTAGGCAAGGACGAAGTTTTGCAAATACGGTATAAAGGCCAAATCATTGAAGCAGGTACGATGCTTCCAAAAACTTCGAAAATCGACCTAGTTTTAGGAAATGGTATTCGAAAGTAACAACTTACAATGGAACAATCAAACGAATTTTTAGAGACTGCTAGTGAATTGCATGAACACCATGCTTTTACAGTCGAAAAAGGGCAGCAGCCGTTGAGAATAGACAAGTATCTTATGAATTTTGTTGAAAATGCAACTCGTAATAAAATACAAGCAGCTGCCAAAGGAGGTAGTATTTTGGTGAATGATATTGCTGTGAAGTCAAATTATAAGGTTAAGCCGTTTGATCAGATCCGAGTTTTGTTCGAGTACCCTCCGTATGAAAACTTATTAGTTCCCGAAGATATTCCGATTGATATTGTTTACGAAGATGATGATTTGTTGGTCGTGAATAAAGCACCTGGAATGGTGGTTCATCCCGGACATGGAAACTACTCCGGAACTCTGATTAACGCCCTTACATTTCATTTCGAAAACTTACCTAACAACAGTAGTAACCGACCTGGTTTAGTTCACAGAATAGACAAAGATACGAGTGGGTTGTTGGTGGTTGCCAAAACAGAACTTGCAATGGCTCACTTGTCAGCTCAATTTAAAGCCAAAACCAGTGAGCGCGAATACGTAGCACTTGTATGGGGAAATATGGATTTAGATGAAGGGACCATTGAAGGTAATATTGGTCGTCACCCAAAAAACAGGTTACAAAATACAGTCTATTTACAGGATGAGGCAGAGAAAGGAAAGCCTGCAGTCACCCATTATAAAGTACTTCAGCGACTGGGTTATGTTACTCTGGTTACATGCCGTTTAGAGACGGGTCGTACCCATCAAATACGCGTGCACATGAAGCATATTGGCCACACTCTTTTTAACGACGAACGGTACGGAGGAGAACGTATTTTGAAAGGAACCACTTTTACTAAATATAAGCAGTTTGTAGATAACTGTTTTAAAACCTTACCGCGTCAAGCTTTACATGCCAAAACCCTCGGTTTTGTACATCCAACAACCCAAGAAAAGATGTCTTTTACTACAGAAATACCAAAGGACATGCAGACATGTATTGAGAAATGGCAAACCTATTCTAATCATTTAGTGCAAGACTAAACTTTTAAGCTGATTGTTTTGACTGTTCAAGCTTACTTATTAACTTTGAGCTATAATTGTATTCTATGAAACTAGTCATCTCACCTGCAAAGTCATTAAACTATGAGAGCGAATTACCAACTTCTTTTAGCACCCAATGTTCTTTTTTGAGCGAAGCTCAGCATTTAAACGCTTTATTAAAAAAGAAATCTGCTAAAGACCTCTCTAATCTCATGCATATTTCTCCTAATTTGGGTCAACTCAACTATGAGCGCAATCAGACTTGGAGTCTTCCTTTTACTTCAAAAAATTCGCGACCTGCTATTTATGCCTTTAGTGGCGATGTGTATCGTGGCTTTGATGCTTACACGATTCAAGAATCAAAACTTGATGCCCTACAAAATACAGTTCGTATTCTATCGGGACTATACGGGCTATTAAAACCTATGGATTTACTGCAGCCTTATCGTTTAGAAATGGGTGCTAAGTTTCCTGTAGATGATTCTAAGAACTTGTATGAGTTTTGGCGCCAAAAGGTCACCACAGCCCTAAATGATGATTTAAAAGAAGGGGAGTTGTTTGTGAACTTAGCGAGTCAGGAGTATTTTAAGGCCATTGATGTGAAGTCTCTAAAAGTGCCAGTTATTCAAGTCGATTTTAAGGAATTCAAAAATGACCAATACAAAACCATCGCTATTTTTGCCAAACTTGCACGGGGCTATATGACTCGTTTTATTGTTGAAAACGCTATCGAAACAATTGAAGGCTTGAAAACCTTTGCAGTTGATGAGTATGGGTATGACGCTAATCTGTCAACAGACACTAAATTGGTGTTTACACGTTAAATTAGTTAAAATAAGACGTACCTTTGTGCCAAAGTTCAGAATGACCTATCGTATTGTATACTGTCATTCTCAAAACATAAAGTATGACATTTCAATCCTTAGGACTTATAGAAGCCCTACTCAAAGCAGTCCGTTTACAGGGCTACGAAACCCCTTCCCCTATACAACAAAAAGCAATTCCTCCAATCTTAGAGGGCTTGGATGTATTAGCTTCTGCTCAAACAGGGACTGGTAAAACAGCAGGATTTACTCTGCCAATGTTGCAAATATTATCTAAAAACCCAGTACCACATCGCCGACCAGTACGTGCATTAGTTTTGACGCCAACTAGAGAGTTAGCGGATCAAGTGTATACGAATGTGAAGCACTATAGTAAGTTTTTAGACCTTCGTGCTGCCGTTATATTTGGTGGTGTGAATCAGAATCCGCAAATTAAACACCTCCGAAATGGAGTTGATATACTAGTAGCAACCCCAGGCCGTTTGATAGATTTAGAAAACCAAGGTCATCTGTCTTTGTCTAAAGTAGAAATTTTTGTGCTCGATGAAGCCGATCGTATGTTAGACATGGGATTTAAACGTGACATCGATAAAATTAGGTCATTGATTCCTTCCAAACGTCAAAACTTAATGTTTTCGGCTACGTTTTCTAGAGAAATAAAAAGCTTAGCGCAAACTATTTTACAACGTCCTACACTTGTAGAGGCGACTCCGGAAAACACGACTGTTGAAGCGATTGCTCAACAAATATATCGGGTGGCTAAAGAGAAAAAGACGAATCTTCTAATAAAACTAATTCAAGATGGAAATTGGCAACAAGTACTTGTGTTTACACGCACAAAACACGGTGCTAACAACCTTTGTAAGAAGCTAGAAAGTGCGCGTATTTCCTCGATGGCTATTCACGGTAACAAAAGTCAAGGCGCTCGGACACGTGCATTGGCAGGTTTCAAAAACCATGAGATTCGAGTTTTGGTAGCAACTGATATTGCCGCTCGTGGATTAGATATCCCATTATTACCTCATGTGGTCAATTATGAACTACCAAATATTCCTGAAGATTATGTACACCGTATTGGTCGAACAGGTAGAGCAGGCGCTAATGGAGTTGCTCTCTCATTAGTTTGTGCAGAAGAAACATCTTATTTGGCTTCTATAGAGAAGTTGACTAAGCAGCGTTTTAAGAAAGAAATCGTTGAAGGTTTTGAGCCGGATCCTAATGCATCTACTGTACCTCCGAAACAAGGGGGTGGTCGTCAACAACGAGGCGGGTCGCGTCCAAGTAACAATCGATCAGGTTCTGCGAGTGGTGGTAACCGTTCGAATCATAATCGT
>Ga0209092_10000439_pt1 | contig 40581 bp, 25 predicted proteins | sample FraStrMetagenome_FD_187446 | JGI IMG/M metagenome (GOLD analysis project Ga0209092, IMG submission 187446) | Marine eukaryotic phytoplankton communities from Arctic Ocean - Fram Strait ARC3M Metagenome (SPAdes) (version 2) | ecosystem: Environmental > Aquatic > Marine > Oceanic | place: Fram...
GGGATTCTAGTTCGACGATTTCGAATTTGTGGCACCTGCGGATATTCACGATGATTTAAAATTTGAAAGATTTGAAAAATTTGTGCAGGTTCGCGCAAATTCGGAAATCTCTCCCTAATGTAAAGCAACTGGTCCGAATCCGAAGGTTGTTCCGTTGCGAGATACTGTTGATGATGCAGTTTCTGGTCCTGGGTTATAGATCGTCGAGTGACTGTTCTATTAACCATAAATCTTTTACTGAAAATGATGTTCCGAAATCTAGTCTCACAAAAATGACTGTGAAGCTTGATCAAGGGAACTGTACGTTCAAACTAGATGGATGTCAGGGGACTGACTTATTACTTTTTAACTATCGTTGAAAAGGGTAAGAACGAAAGCGGGATCGCGTTTGTTCTTTTGTTGTTTGGAGAATATTACCGAAGTGATTATTCGAGGTTTCAATAGAGCTGTCTGATAAACTCTTATAATTCGTATTTTAGCTGGTTCTAATAATTATAAGCTTATTTTAATCTATCTTATATTTCAAGAAATATCATTTTAAATATGCATGTATTTCAAATTCTAAACTGCGTTTTTCTCAATGCATGCATACTCACAACAACAGAACAATTGAAATTAGCATGAATTCATTTACCTCTTTCGGGCAATTTACGTATCAATTTTTCCAGGCTGTGATGTCGCATCCAGAAGCTGAAATATTTATTGGATCTTTGCAGTTATGTGTTGGGGTGGATAATCCTTCACAGATTGATGTATTGTTGTTAAAAAGCAACGCAAATGTGAATAACGAGAATATTCTCTTGGTCGTCGACATTACTGCCTTCAAAAAATCTGTAGAAAAGTTGATACAGTTTGGTTTAGTAATTTGTTGCTCCTTCTATTTATTGGCTTATTTGGATGTCTGCTGAAGAGATACCAATTTCTATTTTCAAGATGTTGCAGTCCTTATTACGAAAGATACATTTTTTGATGAAGGTAGGTATCAAAATCCAATTTTGTGATACGTAGTACTATACCGTACCGCACATGAAAGAAAATTAGCCTGCTGTGGAGCTTTAGTCTGTTTTCTTGCTTTGTCATGTTTTCCTTATTCCTAAAAATGAAATTGTTCATCAACTTTTTTGATTGTTGTATGTTTCTCTAAACGGGGTATTTCCTGTTTTAATAAATTTTTATTGAGAGGGTGCGGTAAAAGTGTTATCTCACGCTTTAACAAAAATATGTAGAAAATAAGGGCGGGCTTAATTGCATCAAAACTATTTCCGAATTTCTACCACGACATGAGCTTAGTTTAAAAATTAAGCTTCTTGACTTTGATCTGTTTTTAATCCCATATTCTACGTAGCAAATTGTGTATCTTTGTATCGTGATCTTAGTTATATATCAAATCCTTCCTTCACCGCTTTTCTCTTGGGAGAAACGTATGATACTGCAACAAATCATGAAAAATAAATTTAACACATTAAAAAGAACGTTTGTTGTGATAATGGGCTTAAAAGAAATCATTACTATGCAAATCGTTACGTTGGAATCTTTTTATTGTTGTTGCTACTTAAATCTAAATAAACTTAAGACCTATTAAGTAAATAAATGTGTCAATCGTGTTTCTTCTATCCTTTGAATGATTCAAAATTTTCGCCCATGGAACCTAGAAAGATGGTCTTCATGGTTTTATGTCACATGATGTTCTTTTTCATTTTCAAAAACAGAAATTATGATCCCGAAAAAGGCTTCTTCTTGACTTCTGATCCTTTAACCAATCTCTACCTTGAAAAATGAATACATATTTTTATTGTCAAGAAATATGAATGAAAATAAAGCACTTCAATGGCCATAAAATTTTATGAAGAGAACAATCCGCAATTTGATGGGTATTCCATAGAATGTGTAAGTAGAGCCAATTGTCATGTGGTTTGCTTGGATGAATAATAAAGAGAGGAAGTGAAACCATATGAGTGTATTCATTATTCTTTAATAGAATCAAAATCCACTTCTGAGATTGTATTTTCACTCAAGTAATTCTTAAATGCGCTTGTCATCGATAAATTAGACTCGAGGGATCTATCAGAATCTTTGAATATTGTGTTTCTATTAGAGACCTCCATTTTCGACATACTGCAAGTTAAATCGGACATTAGACCTCTATTTTCACGAAAATGTTCACGAAAATTGTCAACTCCAACTTTTACGTCACTGGTATCTATCGTCATTTTGGATTTCATATCCTCATCAAGTTGATCTGAATCCAAACTTCCCATTTGTGAGCTCCAATCTGCAAGACCCAAGCTTAAATTTTGCTTTGATATCTGGGCAAATAATTCTCTTGTTGAAGGCGTATTCGAAAACATAGATACATCTGATGTAGAAGTCATACTCGCAAGTTTTGTCATGTGCTGACGGCCTGCCGCAGGAGTTTGTTCTGCATTATCAAGAATCAATGATCCTCTCATACGATCAAGTCCACGTTCGAGTCCCAGTTCCGGTGATTCATGAGGCATCATATGTGCTGGTGTTTTATTTTGTTGAAGACTGATGGTTTCTCTCTGTTTTACAATCATATCAAAAAATCGAGCACTAGAAGCAGGAATGTCGGCGGGAGCCATACTTGGGGCAGCATTCATCTTTTCTTTCGTACTAGGCTGACCTTCACGAAGAGCCTGGCTAGTTTTTTCAACCGCTTTCTTATCTCCAACATCATTCCACAATGAAGATACTTTGTCTAATTGCAAAAATCTACCCGGTGGATCTTGTGTGCGAATGCCTGCAACAATACTTTTTGATAGATCGGTCTTTAAAACCTTTTTTAATGATGCATAAAGCGGCTTTTATTATAAAATAAAAAATGGATTATTGAAAATATGATTAGTGAATACTGTTTACAGTTGAATCGAGCATGAGAAATCCTTTGAACATTAGTACCGTACGAACCTTATTTGTGTTGACGATTTGCCTATACATATAATTTCCTGATCCAAGACAGTCACATTACGAAGTTGAAGTGATTTTAAGTTGAGTTGCGAATATGACACATAGCATTTATAATCCCTTATTTCGATGAATAGAATCCTTACCTGGGTGATAATGTGTTACTCCACCTCTACCCAGCAAGATATCGTTATCATGAGGCTTGGCAATGCTAGACATTGGATATGTCGAGTAATCTGTGGTCTGGGGTTCGGACGACATCGTCATTTCAAGCAATTACTGATTTTCTTATCGCTATCGCCTGCTGGTACATTTTTTTTCGTTAAGTTTGTAAATAAATTTACTTGTATCAGAGCAAGACCCATACTATTTTCGTAAAGATTGAGGAATTCGTATGTTAGAACAATATGTAAGTTCGACTTCTGTCAGGATTCTAAATGACTTACAACATATTATGTATATAAAAGTATTGCATGGACTCAAATTCGTTACATAAACAAGAATGCATAATAACGGCAGTACTTTGTAAGCAAATACGAATGAAAACATCAATAGGTATCTGAGTATTGTAAAGCAAAAAATCATGTTTTTTGTAGCAATCTAAACAGTTTTAAAAATGTTACATATGGTGGATCTAAGTAAAATTTATCATTTTGTAAGTATAATTGTTACGAAATAATCATGTAAGAGTTTTATAGTTCGTGCGTTAGTTTTGAGCTACATTATTTTAGACAGAGCAACTAGGATATCTAAGTTTATGGAATAGCTTTTCATAATATATATTTGGGCAAAGTTCTCATTGAATAATAGAGTTGATATTTATTAGGCCTTGATCTGTTTTTGGTTTCATGCAGCTCCAAGAAATAGCCGATTAAAAAGAAGACTGATCTGCTGTGCAGTTTTTCTTGAGAAACTGTCAAACCCTAAGTACGCGGAGAAAAGGAATGTATTTACAAAATCTTTACTTATCATCGAAGAATTGTGCATGCAACAAACATCATTAGTTCCATGCGCGAAAGAATATTAAATTCGTTCCCATTTGGGACTACTTTTACACACATTTTAAATCTACGCTTCCACGGCCGAGAAATTTGACCTGCCGATCTCGCAGAATAAGTACAACTTATTCCACCTAGGTCAAGGACAATCTCCTTCACAAATATTTTGAATTTAGAGATGCCCCTTCTGAAAAAATAGATGATATTATCACCACTTTGAGATTCTTTTGAGTTTGGACGAGCAGTTTACTTTTATCACGATTAAATCTGTGATGATTATCTGCAATTAAAAATTCATGTTTTGGTGAATCTAGTTGATAAGCATTGCTCATTTCTTGAAACCCTTTTACTTTATGTAAAATATGTAATGACAAAAGTGAGAACTAATTGATAATCATTCAAATTCAAAGGTCTAAAGAACAAAGTTCATTTCAACGGAAACTGGAATCTTAAAGAAACGTTCATGTGGGGTGAAGGTCATTGTGGGTGCTATGTACATGAAGAGCAAGAAATAGATAGTATACATGGCTAATCAATTTGAAAATAGATAGATACTCGAGAATTCTTTTTCCATTGAGCTGTGCAAGAAACGAATTTCGAACAATGATGAATAGGCTCTTTCAAAATAAAATATTGTAGAACGTTGCTGCAAGAGAGCATATTGGTATTTTGGAACTGTTTGTTGTAATGGAATTACGAATTGCAAGGATATCAATTTTTTCCTCAATCTCAATACTTATGCAGAGGCTCAAATGTTTGTAATAGGCTTATTTTGAATTTCAGTTTCTGCTTCTATCGATAATTGAGCCTTATTCTATATTCCATTTTTCAGAAAACGAGCATTGTTGGTCTGCACAAACTTTAATTTCAACTTTTCTACGAACCAAGATTGGTTACAGTCTTTGCCAACAGAGGGGAATGTTTCCTTTTTTTTCTTTTTACACGCAGCATTGCTTATTTTCAATGATCGAGTTCGCAAAAGATCATAGATACGTAGTCGTAGTTCTATATGTACTGTGAATTAGCATGCGTCCTATTTTTGAGGTGAAGCAATTTTTGTTTAGAAGAAAATAAAAAGCCCTAATCTACGGCTTCTTCAGGACTCTGTCGTTCAAAGAGTCTATCACAACAAAAACGTTTACTTGGATTGTTTATTTGAATGACGTTAATGAATAAAACGCAAAAATTAAAAAGAAACAATAAGCCCACATTTTCGAATGCCAGAACTTCCCGAAGTTGAAAGATTTCGAGAAATCTTGCTACCGCTCGTATCATCAACAGCAGCTCTGCTCGAGGTAGAATGCCCATCATCAAAACCTCCAAAGAGATTCCTAGCACCTGAACAGATCCAAACGCTACAAAAATGTCATGTGAAAGATGTTAGACGGAAAGGAAAACTTTTATGCCTTATCCTTCAGATTCATAAACGAGGTAAGAAATAAAGTGCTTCGAAAAAACACATCATTGTGGAGTAAAAAAATCATACTAGACTGACACAATTATACATTAGAACATAAATCTAATTGCGAAAAAGAAATGTATTGTTTCCTTCATATGGGAATGACAGGTCGCATATCCAATCCATCTTTTATTCCCAAACTTGAGTCTTTGGGAAATGATGATTCGTACCCGCCTCCTCACACACATTTAATTCTCCGTTCAAATGGATATGAGGCCGCATATTCTGATCCCAGAAAATTTGGTGCTGTGACTCTATCAAATAATTTAACCCTTTTCGATGACCTTGCAACAGATGCACTTGATCCATTGGATGCAAATATTTTTGTGGGCCAGAAACGCAGTATCAAAGTTATCTTGTTGGATCAGAAAGCAGTGGTCAGCGGAGTTGGTAATTGGGTTGCCGATGAAGTCTTTTATCAAAGTCAAATTCATCCAGAACAAAAATATCTTACATTAAGAGAAGGAGAAACACTTTTGGGTAAATTGCAGCATATATTGCAAACGGCGGTACTATGTTTAAACAAAAATGAAGAGTTTCCAAAAGAATGGATATTCCATCGGCGTTGGGATAAGAAACGACATAAAAAAGAAGTGATAAAAGATCACGTAGGTCGCAGCATTTCATTCATAACTGCCGGTGGAAGATCATCTGCAATAGTCAAGCTTTGCCAAAAACTTAAAAAGCGTCATCCGCCAGATAAAAATGACAAAAATGAATTGAAAGAATGTGTTATGGAATCTGCGAATGAAGGCATATATATCAAAATATGATAAAAAGCGACCCATAATTAAAACAGAGCAAAAATAATCTTGAGCAAGTTTCCATTATGAATTTTTGCTTACATATTCTTTCATATTTAGTGCTCATCACTTCTAGGCAAAGGGCTTTGCTTTTTTCTTGGTAAAGCTGCCTTCGTTCATGATAATATCTTAAAATCATGCAATCAAAGAGCTCTTTATTTTGCATTCAGGTCTCTTTAAAGCTTTCAACTTTCCATTCTGTAATGAAATATCTTTCAACTTCGTGAAGAAGTAAAAATTTAAATAATAATGTAAGTAAATTAACTAATCCACGTTTGTTTCAATAGAATATACGATGAATGACGTACAAAGGAGTTAATTTTAATAAAAATTATAAAAAAAAAAAAAGCAAGTGACACCACTTTTAGGTTATATTTTGCAAGAATATGAAGGCAAAGCCAACAGTACCGTTGCCATTTTTGGCTTATTCTTTGTTATTGTTGGATACAGGAGAATCATTTCAGCCTTCTCTTGTACCCAATTTAGTTCAAGTAAAGCGGCACCAAACTAGCCCACAAATACGAATAAATGCAGTCCATCACAATGGACGAAAAGGTATCCAATCCAATGCCCTCTTCTCCTCCAACACTGCCACTGCAAATGACGACGAATCATTGATTCCAGAACAAACAAAAGATGTCAAGAAACGTTTGAGCAGAGAATTTTTTACGATTGCTTTTCCAGCTTTAATTCAACTCGCAGCTGAACCTCTGGCAGGATTGGTTGATACCGCATATCTTGGAAGACTTGGTCCTGATGTTTTAGGTGGAGCAGGAGTTGCCATTTCGGCTCAGGTAAGTTTTCAAAGGAAAAAATCGTTTGAGTAATTTTTTTTATCTGGTTTCTCAGTATGTGTCGTTGACAAAATTGTATTTTTATTTTAGTATGCTGTTTCGAAATTATACAATGATCCACTACTTAGGACCAGCATATCACTGGTTGCATCTCAAGATGGTAAATCAAGAGGTGAAAGCGACGAAAAAGATGAAGCGAAAGGTAAATTTTTCATGCTTAAAAATATGATTGTATGATTTGAAGTTGTACTCTTTCATCATGCAAGTTGAGATGATGTTAACAATAATTGCGTAACATTTACATTCTTTTATAGCAAAGGAAGACTTGTCTATAGCAGTATCGTCTGCTTTGCTTCTTGCATTCAGTGTAGGTGTGATACAATTATGCGTGTACTCTGCCTTAGCTCCATCTATCATCCGTGGAATGGGAGTGACAGAAACATCGGGTATGTGGTATTCGGCTGTCTCCTACCTGTTTGTTCGTGCCCTCGGCACTCCTGCAGCAACATTATGGCTGGTGACAAATGGTATCTTTCGAGGTAAGAATAGCATTGGTTTTTATATGATGAATGATAATTCGAAAATCAATTGAGTTCAAGCTCATTCAATATCGGTTTTCAATCTAGGTCTAGGAGACACAAAAACCCCGTTGAAGTATTCCCTCATTTTCACTGGACTTAATGCCATTCTTGATCCATTTTTCATCTTCAATCTTAATTTTGGTGCCAGTGGTGCAGCAGCTGGTACGGCTCTTGCTCAATACATTGCTCTTGTACCACTTATGATGGCATTGAATAGAAAAGTTAAAATTGATATTTTGGGACAATTATCAAAGTTAAAAGAGTCTTTAAAAGAATATATATCTTCGGGATCTTTAGTTCTAGTTCGAACTTTTGGGAAAGTATTGGCTTATTCTGTTTGTGCGAGGCAAGCGGTAAGAAATAGTTTGTTGCCTCTTGTAAACTACGTTGCATAAGAATGGTTAGAGCTGACTCTAACATGTATTTGTCAATTTCATCAAACTAAAAAGGCCCTTCTTGGCTCCGTTTCAGCAGCGGCATACAATTTAACGTTTCAACTAGGATTTGCAACAACTCAAATCTGCGAAGCTGTGGCTGTTGCTGTACAAACATTGTTAGCACGCGAGATTGCAGATACATCACGTTCCAAAGCTATCCAAAAAACATCCGTATCTCATTTAATCAATTCGTCTATTTTATGGGGTGGTTCTGTTGCATCTATTTTATCGTTAACAACCTTTTTACAACGGAATAGGGTCATTGCTGGTCTTACTAGTAGTTTACCCATTCGACAAGCAGCGCTAGCAATCTTCCCAGCTGTGTTAGTGACTCAAGGTTTGTACATACATATAGTTCTTGCATATTCAAGTTTTTTATTCCTGGCTCTTACATTAAATTTAAAAAAATGGAAACACAATAGTACTGAAAGGACTAGCTTATCCAGTAAATGGAATCATCATGGGTGGGCTTGATTGGAAATTCAGTATGTTGACAATGTGGGCTGCCAATGTAGTTTGCGTAGGGATGATTAAATTCGGTGGTGGTGTCATGACTCTCAATAAAATATGGTGGTCACTTGCAGCTTTCATGGGCACACAAGTATTTGTTGGGATTGTTCGATACAATACTCATCGTGGAGTTTGGAGGATTCTTGAGAAAGAAAAGGCATAAATATATCATAAATTTGAATATTGCAAATTCATTACCAACGAAATTCTAAATGCTCTTAAGGATGTGTAACTTTATAGCGACTAGAAAATCATAGATTTCAAAAAGCCAACTTCTAATACTGCAAAATTTACTGGTTTCCTTTATAAAAAAAGTCACAAATGTCAAATTCTTCATCTCTGTGATGCTTCGGTGTTATTTTCAACCGCTTTCCTATATTGTTGTTGTCATGAATGCAGTGTTTTAAGTAGCATTTGGCTTTCCCATCTCCAGATACTACACTTGCCTGGCTTCCCACAAGAACCAAAGCTGCAGCTTCATCGATCCCAATTGTGGGAATATTGGAATATTGCAAAGTCATACGATTCGAATCTTCCGCACGTGGTAAAGCATTCGATGGTTTGACGTCATGATGCGGCACACATAAAGCTGGAACAATGTTCATTCCACTAATGCGAAAATATTCTAATTGAGGTTCTTCCTCATTCTTCTCTTGATTGAAACCGTTTTCTATGCAATCATTACCAACGGTGCTATTATCATCTCTATTGCAATCGTGTAAATAAGAACTATTAATGTGTTCTTGTATTTGGTCTAGTCCTTTCTTTCTGAGATCTTCAGGCTTTTGAATGATATGACAATAAGAAAACCAACATATTCCACCAGCACTGCCTCCACATAAAACAGCTGGATTGCTTTCACGGAAAGCAGCCTTGACAATTAAATGATCAATCTCCATATTCTTCCATTGCTGTAATGCATGCCTAGTATCTCCCCCACTTGCCAGAATAGCATCTGCTTGATCAAATTGCTCTCTTAAATTCTCCATTTGGAGTTTTCGTTTATTAGTACTCTTCTGTAGTTTGGTCAAGTTGACCCAAATAATTTCACAACCAGCATCTTGAAATCCTTTTGTCTGGTCTATATATGGATCTTTTTGATCAAAAGAGGCTGTACCAAGGTATAAAATGGTCGGAGCATCCTTGTTTGTGAGAGAAATAATCTTATCCCGGATAACTGGAATCCTGACACTTTTTCCTTTCCCAGCAGCTACGATTTTGGGAACATCAGCATCAGTGCAAGATGAAGAATAATAAGAATTGGACAAGAGAGACATTCTGATTCTGGAATTTAAGTTTCCAGAGTTTGGAATTCTGTAACATGTTTTTGTGAGAAAGGAAAGGTGAGGATTCAATTCGTTTTTTTCTCTGACGAAGCGATCTCATAGAGTGAAGATAGAAGATGGGCGTTTATTGTAGGTTTGCTGAAAGCTTGATAATGTCTTTTGATTTTTGAATTCATTATTGATTTCAATGTGAAAATGACAAAATGACATGCCTAAAAACATATTGACATATTGAATGATGTTGAACAGCGGATAAAACAATGACTACAGTCATCAGTAATTAAAACGAAAGAAAAATAAATTAGAGATATCGGGGAGATGACTTTCTAAATTTAACCGATTCATCAAATTTTTTTTTATGACATCAGTCTTTGATGAAACTAAATGTAATTTTGTTTCCTCACCTTTCTTCTGGGTTTTGTTAATGCTGAATTACTGATGAATGACATAAAAAATGTGATTATGAGGAGACGCCTTTTCGAGAAAGAACGAAATTCAACATGCTACGCATTTATCACAATTAATTATTAACTATTTCAAACTGCGTTTCGGTAGACGACCTTAGAATCGTCATCCTACATACATTCGTATTTTCAAATAAAATGATATTTATGTACTTTCTCAGTACTTTTCTGTCACTAACCTAGAATATGTACAAAAACATAGCGCACAAATCTCATAGCACCATAGAATGTTTCTTTGGCACTGCAATTGTTATTGAAGAGACTACCTAAGTAAAAATTTCATCGTTCTGCCTATGTATATAATCCTCATCGTAGTATTCAGTACAATAGTTGCAGCATACCAAACAAAATCCCTAATTGAATTTAGACCGTAGACTAGTGATGAATACTATTGCATGTTAAATGTATGGTTCTCAGTACTCTTCTACGCTATCTTGCGCTGATAGCTGATTTCTCTTGAATACTACCTACTCCAACTAAGTTCTAACATCCAAATAATTCTCACCTCTCTTTCTCACTTTTTTCGCATTTCAATCGAAAGATTGAAATCATTGAATTCTATATTGATTCAATAAAATATTCTCATTAGGCTGCTTACGCATGGCCTAAAAAACTTTTACCCACCCACCGTCCCCTAAGGCAGAATTTAGAACATAGTTAGTGTAGACAATCATGTATTTAAAATAAATCACATACTTGCATAACCAACCTATATATATATATATCAATGCTATGTATATGATGTATATATTCTACATTATATCCTTCTCTCAATAACGGCCAATATATGAGGAGCAAGGCGTAAGGCTGAAAACAGTAATGTTTTCATACAGTTAGTACATTTTTGAACGAAACATGGCGTCAAGAAGAGTATGCATGATTGCATCATGGCATTTGGACATCTTTTCTCAAACTATACATGCATCACATTTTTAGAAAGCCAATACGCAGCATAATAGATGATAAAGCGTTTCAGTCTTCATATTCTGATGGAAATTCAAACTTCAGATTTCATAATACGGAAGATAATCTTTCTCAATAAATGTTGTTTTTCTTTTGCATCATAAAATTGAGAGGTATATATGATGTATCCAATGAAAGATCATTCATGAGAATGAGAGCCTATTTTCTCCCCAGAGGATAAATAACACAAAGCTCAATATTATTATAGCACTGAAAGTGTTGGCATAAATCTTAGCGAAAAAAGAATTAACAACGGAAACCACAAAATTTGTATTTGATATTACATTATTAATTTCCCACCTTACAAAAGGATCTTCTTTTCATGAGAATTTCCTTCTTCAATTTTTGTGTGTGAACCATATCATATCTCTTATATTAAGACAACTGCAAAATCCTGTATGTTTTTTCCAAATGATGAATAAACTGTTGGTGCATATTTTCATCATAAAAAGAAAATGCATCCCGTAAAAAGATGACAAAAATGGTGCAAACTCATCTGTAGTATGACTGTACATACGAATAGATGACATCACGCATGATGAAATTGATGGATGCATCTCCATCCCTTATTTGCTATCTCATCATCACATCCATCAACAGACACTTTTATGAAAAGCAACTACAAATCTATTGTATAGACTCCCTTACAAGTCACAAATAACATTATTATTTTAGGTGCATCCTACGACAGGAATGAATGCTCATCATAATGCGAAGACAACTTCATGGAGACGTAAGCAACCGTATAGTCCTTGGATTATATCGTTTTGCTTATTATATAACGCCATGATCATGATGATTCCATCAATAGAAATCAGTGCTTTTTCAATTCCATCTGCTTTCCCACCAAGATCCTATCCTTCCTATCCAAAAATGTACCATCAACGTTCCTCTCCGATATTATTCTCGAATACCAATGACAACAATCTGTATAACGAAAATCAGAGTCAAAAGGGTGAAAAGAGTGAAAAGAGTGAAAAGAGTGAAAAGAATGATACCGAGTATGTTGAAAAATTACAAGATGAGACATTCTTACGGAGGAACAAAGAATGGGTAATCCTGGTAGACGATGAAGAAGCTATCCGTCTCGCTGTGGGAGATTATTTATATGATGTTGGATATCAAGTCACGGCATGTGCGGATGTAGATGCCTTATTGGAAGTGTTACAAATGAAGCAACATGACAATAATGACAATCATAATAATAAGAAGAAGGAGGAGGAGGAGGAGGAGGATTATTATTATTTCAAGATACCCAATATTATTATAAGTGATATTCGTATGCCAGGAAAGGATGGATTGGAATTAGTCAAATTGATCCGTTCGGAAGAACGATTGTCCAAAGTTCCAATAGTGTTATTGACGGCGAAATCGTTAACGAGTGATCGGATCATGGGATATCAAGCGGGTGCCGATGTCTATCTACCGAAACCATTTGATCCAGAGGAATTATTAAGTATTGTGGACAATGCTATATTACGACGAAGTCAAATGATGGGAGAGAAGGGACAATTTGGAGAGTTGAAAGAGGAAGTATCGGATATTAAAGAGATATTAAAAAAGAATGCTAAGTCGGTGGTGCAGGAGACGGATGTTTATTTAACTCCTACGGAACGAGAAGTATTGGAATTGTTATGTCAGGGATATAGTAATGTCGAAATTGCCCAAAAACGAAATGTTGGAAAAGTGAATGTGAATCGATATGTTCAGAATTTGTACAACAAGACCAATACTCGCACAAGGACAGAATTGGTGCGCTGGGCCATTGCAACAGGTCAAATTGCTAGAAATTAAACACAAATCTCCAAAACAGTAATTATAGTAATCATAGTTAATCATAGTAATTGGATGAATGACAGTAATGATAATTAGGTTAGGGAGTAATCTTATCTCGATCTAGCAAGGATGCACCCTTTAATTCTCCCGTCTTTCGTAACGTATCACATCGGAGACTTACAAGAGAGGGAGGAAAGAAACCCACCATTTCATTTTGATCTTCCTCCATCACCATGGGTTCTAAGGCAGTAATACCAGCTTCCAATCTCAAAAGTGTTCCTAAATTAGTAGGTCCTCGTTCTCCTTCGGGCAACCATGCCAAACGACAAATGCCAACTTCTTCACCTGTAATCATACGGGGGCATTGCAATAATATTCCTCCTCCAAGACGTAAATTCCAAACATTTTCGTTATCCCCCGTGGGTCTACCATGCCAAGCATCACCTTCTTCCATTTGTTCAATGCTCCATCCCTGATCTCCTTTTGATTTACCATAGGTCCAACTAGAGCCTTCCCATTCAGCATGCCATTGAAATGGAGGAACCGGACGAAAAAATTGAGCATTTCCTTCGTTTGGAGGATTGTCTAATTCCTGTTCTCGTGTCGGACCTGGAAATGGACGACTGGAGGCAAGACTTTCTTTTGACACAATGCAACGAAATACTTTTAATCCCATAGGTGGACAAGATCCAGGTTCCACACCCTTTTCCCAGGCGGGTCCATGCATATAAATCACCCGAAGACGTGAATCACCATGTTGAAGGATCAATTCCGTCGACATGGCTCCACTTCGTAGCAAGGAAGGACCTGTACACATTCCAACAGACGCACATCGAATCTTCCGTTGTGAAAGATTGGAAGTATGTGTCGTGGCATCATAGGTATAGGTGCCAAGGGGGAGGGTTTGTGCTTGTGATGAATCGAAACAGGTGTTGCAATCTGCTTTTTGAATGTCGGTAATGATTTCATGCGCATGAGTGATGGAAGTTCCATCCGCATTGGGTTGCAATATCACACTGGCCAGTGTGGAATCCACTTCATCTCCCATATAGTCATACGTAGTCCATGTTCCTCTCCATTGGCCCTTGGCGTGATGTTTCAGAAAGAGGTCCCATTGACGTTTGGAATCTTCTTCTATATCTTCCTTGGAGGTTGGTGGTTGTGTTGCATATAATGGAGATGATGAAAACGTCTGTGTCTGTTGTGGAGGATGATGGAATCGAACATGAGAATAATATGTAAAGGAGGTGGTGGTGGTGATGATGATGGATAAGAGTGACGTTAAAATGAGGGGTGATATTTTCGACATGATTTGGATGTGTCTCTTTTTATTTCGATTGTTTGGATCGTTATTACCTACAATGCTATGGTTGGTCACACCACTCTTCACTCTGCTTTGCTTTGCTTTGCTATCGATATCTGATTCTATTTTATTGGCTATCTATACGTATATCTTTCTTGCAGCAGATATAGATATACACCTATGTAAAAATGACCAAACCATCACAAAAATGTACACAAGCAGTCTCTCTACAGAGTTGAAGTATATTGTAAATGAGCTACTTTATCTTACGCGTGGTACCGTACTCTAATATCCTAGGCTGACACATTTTGTCATATGGATCTAACATACGTGTTTAAGTTGAATTTTGAAACTCGTCATTCACAACCTCATTCCAATTTCCATGGAAGGAATGATTGTATTTATCACAATAACAACACTTTTGATTTTGACTTCAACTAAGTAGTTAGAATATTTTAATTTTCCATTCCACTCCATTCAACAACCACAACTACAACTACAACTAAAAATACAACAGTATAACCATCATCATCATGCTATCCACAAAAACTCTTTTGACTCTTTTCATTTGTTGGACATCCACATTTACAACCTCTGCCTTCCTTACACCTCTTCATCAACGTCATCATGCCACCCTAAAACATCCTTCATTGCAAAGCTTTATTCTCCACGCCAAGGCAGGAAAAGGTTTTGGAAAACCATCCGAGTCCAAATCCTCTCCCCCTCCTTCCACAAATACTAATACCAATACCAATACCAATACCAATACTAACTCTGACAACTCTTTCCAACTCTCCAGCGTCGACAATTCCAAACTCAACAAACCCGTCGATATCGACCCCAACCTCCCCACGGAAGAACGAACTGCCGAAATCTTACGTCAACGCTTTGGAATGAAAACCTATGAGGAAGAACAGGGAGACATCAATGCCATTCAAAAACGAAAGGAGGCCAAAGAACGTGCCGACAAACTTAAAAAATTAGCCGCTATTGATGATGGATCCTTTGATATCTTTGCTGTCTTACCGGTAGGACTCGTTCGATTCATTGATTCCTTTTTAAAAACAGGTCTTGGAGTTTCGACCCTTTTGTTTGTACTCGCAGGTGTTGGAATCTGCTTTGAAGCCTATTCCAAAGCGACTGGGAATCCGTTACCCGAAAATGTGGATACCTTTATTGTCAATGTTATTGAACCTAACTTTACTCCTGGATTATTGGTCTTATTGGGATTTTCGGTATCTCTTGGTTTGTTTGCCAGTGCTCAACTTGGTTCTGCTTCCAGTCAATACCAAGAAAAACCATAAAGAAATTTGATTTCTTTCTGTGTTATATTTATTTATTTTTTCAAAAAATGATGATTTATTTTTTATTTTTTGATATCCGGCATCCATTGTGAGACGAACTCCATGATTGATTCGTCTTCCGAATCATCCAATCACTATGCTCAATACAACAACGACATGTTGATCTTTCAACATCCCCATTCGAAATATTCCATTCCGGAATTTTGATCCATGACTCTATTTTGGAATTGAAATTACGCCATCCTACATTAAATGAATCATAGGAATGGAACCTTTCCTAAAATAAATGCAAATTAAATTTCTATGAATGAAGTTTCCAAAACCTTTACCATTATTGATCGTAACATTGATTTCCAGTTTGTTCTATTCTACTGCTGTTCATGGAGTGCGTATTTTTTGTTTGGTTTCATGTTTCAAAATTCTACAGTTTTTTTTTATTGCTGCGTTGGTCTTACTTCATTTATCGTATAGGTAACAAGCTACAAGGTACAAGCTGCTGGGAAATCAGTGACATCATCTAATTGACAAAGTGTAGTGTCATTATTTCCTTCATCGCATCCACAATATATCTATTTCATATTTCATCCTTTTCTTCCTTATTGATACCTTCAACGTTAACATTCCATCTACAGTGTCGAATCATACATTCCTAAATGAAACGGAGCATCCAACTAACATCATTTCATCGCGAGTCCGTCTACTTCTCTCGTAGAGTGTCTCATATTAATCCAATACTCTCCATCTCCGTCCTAGCGCTTCTATTCACAAGCACCATGACTTTACTACCAGAAGCTCATGCAGCCTTTCTTTCATCTTCCCACAAATCCAAAAAAAATAAGATAAACCCCATGTTTTCTGCGCATCTCCCACCTAATTTTCAAACCAACCTTTTACGTGATCAACAGCGCTTTATGCCATGTCTCATGGCAAGTGTCGCCTGTAATGATGGTCGTGTTTCGGTTCCACGGACCAATTCTACCGATAATGAATCTGTACAAGAATATACTTTATTTCATCGTACCTTCCGACCCATGTCGTTATCATCACGCCAAGCTGCTCCCATCTTAGTTCTGCATGGTGGTCCAGGAGTTCCGTCGGATTATCTTTTTCCATTGGTAGATGCTGTCCCCTATAGATCTATTGTTTTTTATGATCAACTTGGTTGTGGAAGATCTGATGCACCTAATGATCCTTCACTGTAAGTTTATTGATTGGAATATCCTCTTATTTTTCTATTTTTACAGGAATTATATATTTGAGACTCATTTCTTTTTCCCTGTTCTTTTATTTCAATGATGAATAAATTAATGAAAAGATACTCTATTGAAAAATCATTGGATGATCTTGAAATTCTTGTGAAAAAGCTTGGTCTTCGTCGATTTCATTTATATGGACAATCTTTTGGTGGTATACTGGCATATGAATTTGTAAAACGTATAGCTGAAACCAATATGGATCAACTTAAAGTCTTATCTGTTATCTTATCTGGTACACCAACTTCAGTTCCTATGGTAGAAGAGGAAGCAAATAGATTAATTGGGATTATTCAAGAAAATAATGATATACTGGAGGATGATAATGATAGTGGAGAATCTTTGGGAGAACTTTTTCGAAAAGAGCATCAATGCCGAACTCCATTAATGCCTATTCCGCTAGAAGACGCCTATGCTCATGCTGGTAAACCTGGTGTTTGGAGAGGTACCACATCCATAAAAGGATATGTTGCAACACCTCCGGAGTCGAAAGGAGACGCAAAACTAAAACGGATGTCATCTGCTATGATTTTGAGAGGCGAGCACGATTTTGTATCTGCAACCTGTGTCGAAAACTGGAAAACGGGTGGTTTGTTCAATCACAAATTCGTTCGTGAAAAGGTATTACCAGAGTGCTCCCACCATGCTTTATTAGAGAATGGAAAAATGTACGGTGAAATGATTGATTCTTTCTGTGCTGAATATGATTAATATACACTCTTATGATCACATGATCATATAAATATGATTTGGATAGCATTTAATATAATAAAACATCTATATAATTTAACTTTTTAGTAAACCCCACGAGTTCGCTTTTTTCATAATATTTGTTCCTCCATTAACATCGTCACTCGAAGAACTGGAGTCTGAATCTGAACTGGAGTCTGTATCTGAGTCTGAATCGGAGTCGGAATCTGACCCTGAATCAGAGTCTGCCTCCGAGCTTGTCTCACCATCTGAATCCGAATCTGAATCTGAATCCGAATCCGAATCCGAATCCGAATCCGAATTAGAACCGGAATTCGCATTAGACTTATCATCAGATCCTGATTGACCTGAGCCAACAGCACTGGGCTCTGTGATATCAACAGAAATTGAGTCTTCTGATCTTGATCTCGATCCGTCTTTGTATTCAGTACCCTTCTCTGAATCTTGAAGGTTATTTTCGTCATTCAAATCTGATAATGCTTTTGTCAAAGTATTATCCATTTCAATGCTAACCGCTCTTGACTCTTCCATCAAACTCGTTTCCTCGTATAATTCATTTCCTACATGGACCATTGTAATATCTTCAGTCATATATCTATCAAATGTGACAGCCTTTGCACGTTGAGGATAAGTGGGCGTATTAGTTGGCATATTTGTCTTGTAATCCATCAAATTATCTTGTTCGATTCCTTTAATTCTTTCCACCAAAAGATCGATCTTTTTCATTGTGTCCTGTTGAGAATCTTTAAGATTTCCTACAAGATTTTTGGATTTATCCAAATGTTTATCCATGTTATGATCATTCCAACCAAACTCCGACATGATACCATTGTCTTCTTTCACAGCATGCAAAGATTTTTCATTATCTTCGTCAATTTTAGCAACCGCATCGCAGATAACGGCAATCACTAGATTTATCGCTATGAACCCAGCTATGAGGACATACATAAGAAACATAGCAACATACCAACCTTGAACTTTGATAATAGGCCTGATTACATCGGCAAATCCGTCCAGCGTTATGAATTGAAAAAGTGTGAAAAAGCTAGCCCCCATTGTGCTAAAATAGCACAGCGCATCTATAGTATCCTCATCATATGATTCTATCTCCTCGGGACTGATATCCGAAACTAGGGTGGTAAACATAACCGCGAAGATAAACATGATAATGAACAAAAGGAATAAAATTGCAACCATACTTGGTAGTGTTACTAATAGGGCAGTAACCAGATCCTTCATTGTCTTCACACGCACAATTAAGCGGAATGCACGAAAGATACGAAAAGCTCGTAAAACCTGCAAGTTTCCGCTATCTGTAATATCACTCATCCATGATAATACGATTGTTAAAAAATCGAAAAGTAACCAACCATCAAAGAATAGCCCGAAACCCTCAGCCATAAATTGAAATAATAGTTCGATCGTGAATATGATCAAAAATATCCGATCTATCGTATTCCAAATATTCGAGAGGTCTTCGTTTGTTGTTATAAAGTCATACGTTCCAATACCCATCATCAAGCTATTGAAGATAATCAGCAAAATTATGGCCACTTGAACCCAATAATTGTTCACGATATCTTTTGCATCTTTACGAATTTTTCCAATACTACTAGATTCTCTCTCTCTATCGAGTCGTTCTTGCTCTCGTTTGTCTTGATCAGCAACAAACCCTTCTGAATATGAATATGTGACATTTGCTCTGAAAGTATCGTTATTTGTAGGCAATTTGAATTCTTCTTCGTATCTTTCTATCTCTTCTAATTGAGCCTCGCTGCCCACATCATCATTTTCATTTGATTGGTTGGCTTTATCTCTAGCAGTTTTCCCTGCCACAATATCTCTATTATAATCGTGTTCATCAATTGGAAATAAATCCGTTTTGTCTTCAATCGTTTTCCACCTTCTATTGAAGATAAAATCAAAATAGAATTCATCAAAATTTTGAAGCTTTCCATGTATTCCATCAACTTCCCGAACCTCAGGAGTTTTAAGCATTTTTGATGCGAACTTATCAATGTCTCGTTGTTTACTTTTTACATGCAGTTGATAAGCGCTCATGATGTTAGAGTTTCTGTCATTGTCAAGAATTGAATCATAGAGCCTTTTTTTTTTAATAGTTCGGTCACTGTCGTCATCGCCTGGATCATCCACTTCATCAGGAAAGAAGTTGAATTCGTTTGGAAAAATTAGAGGGAAAGGCTCATCTACAGCAGTATTTATATTTTCTCCTCTTAAATAATTGATTGCTTTAAACGTTCTGATGTCTAAGAAGGAGTCTTCACTTGCAATGGAAGAATCATCGTCATCAGGCTTCTCTTCGGGAACAATGATAGGTTGTGGCTCAAAGCTCTCCTCTTTTTTGCTGAACATCCGTTTCATAATCCCTCTTTTGACAAATTCCGGTTCCTCAGGTGTTATCAACGGCTCATCCTCTTCATATGTAATATCAATCAAGGACTTTTTACTTTTTCCTATGGTCTCACTGGGAAGCTTTAGCGACTGAGAAGCAAAAGAATCTTCGTCTGATTCGGATTCATCCTCATATGATTGTTGTTCTGGTTTGCCTCGCCAATTCACTCTCGGGCTCACTTCTTTTTCAATTTCTTGTTTCTCATCTATTTCCTTTACCTCCTGCGTGCTAAAAAATACTGGTGATCCAGCGCCTTCAGAGGAATAGTCAGATTCATATTCAGAGGAGTATTGCCCAGAAAGTGTTGAATGTGCATCTAATCGGATTGGCTGTGGTGCGGGATCAGAACCAGTAAATAAGTTGCCAGGATGCTCAGAAATAGGTGCAGATATAGGTCCTGATATGTGTACTGAATTAGATGACGGTTCACGTGTAAAAATCGGTGCTGGAGGTGAACCAGGTGATGATGAGGATTGTGCTGGAGAGGGCATATAGAAAGTCTTTGGTGGTCCTGAGGGCGATGAAGCGGGTTTTGGTTTGGTTAACGTTTGCTGAAGTTGTAGACCGTAAAATTTTTCCTGCAACTCAACATGATTTATCTTTTCCCATTTTGCATGAGAAAGCTCTTCGAGTTCTTCATGCGTTGGCATTTCAACTGCTAAATACATCAAGAACAACCGAAGCTCCTCATAATCACCATCAAATAAAACACCATCAGTTTTATATTCCATCAGTCGACTGAAGGTTAGATGCTTGAGATTAGCGAATGAGTGGATTCTTTTTTTCTGCAGTTCTTGTACGTCTTCTGGCTCCATAAGAATAATATCCCTGAGGATATGAAGAAGGAGACTCTCCCCATCTACCTCCCCTAGCATTGTTGGTCTTGTATTGATTGCGTTATTCTGTTAATATTTTTTCCTCAGAATTTATTGCTTGAGTGACTTGTTTCGCATTTCCCTTGATTGAGTAAGATTCTCTTTTCACATCCGTTAAGAATAACGAAAGAGTTAAAATAAAGAATGAGACAAATATTTATTTAGAAACTATCCTATAGATATTTTCCGCACTATTGCAAGAATAGATAAACTAAAAACATCGTATTATAAGTGTCAAGTTTGAATACATATGTTTTATTTCTCCAAATTGTCTAAGTTTATGCGTTTTGGGTATCATTCTTCGCAATATTAAAAGTGTCAGCACATGAAGAAATTTGTAGTTCTTTTTTAATTAGTAAGGCGACTCTTCCAAGATATTCCTACATCCCACTTACGCAAAAGCTATAGCAAATTATCGTTCGACAAGAAATGTTGAACATAAAAATACCCGATACTCCAAAAGCACCTAAAGCACAGTGTAGCAATATTAATTTACGCACCCTGACACAATATGCCGTACGATCTCTACAGTATATTGTTCAATCTTCAGTGTAAAAATCCATAATGCAATCGTAACCAATACTTAACATTATTATTATTATTATTATTATTATTATTATTATTATTATTATTATTATTATTATTATTATTATTATTATTATTATTATTATTATTATTATTATTACAAAATTCAAAAATGTTTTATACAAAATCATGGAAAGTGCACAAAATATGAATCCGGACCCTGAAGTAAAGCTTATACGTTCTTATTTTCATAGTTACAAAGCAATTTACATTCTCTGCAGCAGTTAAAGCACTTCTCTGTCTCGTTGTTTCAGCAGACACTTGATTAACACCGATTTCTAATTAGGATAACACTATTTTTCTCTCAAATCATCTTCCTAAACCAAGAGAGAAACTCAAATATTATTTGTGAAAATAGGCTTTGACGACACGGAACTTTTGTTACATAATTACTTCCACAGAAATTTCTCAAAAATAAATGAGAAAATTTACATGCTCACAAATCGTCATCATGTAACGCGTTTCTGAAACAAAAGTTTGTATTACATCTAAAAATAAAACGAGTTGTGCATCAATTTCGGTTTTTCGAGCAGGTTTTCGCAGGTATTCAGTATTGTTCTGCCCCATGTATTTCGAAGCTGTACATGCAAATTGATTATGAAGGATCTAATGTAAAATTTTATATGTTCTTTCATTTTGAGTACGCACAAAAAAGCACAAAACCTATCTTTTTTTAGTATGCAGTTAAATTGAAAAGGCGCTATTACGAGTGGAATTATTGAGTAGTAGAACGGACTACTCTTATGATTGCCGATTTTTTTTAGAACCCAAAAAGTCGAGCTCGGTATCAAGACTATCTGCATCATCCTCAGATTCAGAAACATCATCTTCCAAAGATGATACTTCCTCCTCAGAATCAGACTCCTCTTCCTCCTCAGAGTCAGACTCTGATTCATATTCTGAATCCGACTCAGACGCTTCATCAGAATCAGACTCTTCATCAGAATCCTCGTCAGAGTCATACTCAGAGCCAGACTCTTCTTCGGGAAGAGATGGCCCTCCAGATAAAAGTTTTGATCTCGCTTCTGCCAAAAATCTTTCTTCATTTGGAGGTTCGCCCATTGAATTGCTCTCAGCGGACATTCCCATCATTGCCGCAGTCCGTGATATATCGACAGCTCTTGAGTCTTCCATGTTTTCTTTCTTTTCTTCTATTTCACCAGCAAAATCAGGCAATGCCCTACCGTTCTGTTGCTCTGTATCATTGTAAGATGAATTCATCAATTTTTGCCTATCCTTGTATTCTTTTAATTTATGCATCTTGCTTGCTACTGCATCAATTTGATTCATTGTTTCTTCTTGATTATATGCAAGGATATCAATTGCAGAAGCGGCTTCCTTTAAGTACTTATCCAAATCGATTTGATCAAGTGGTATAAAATCTGTGACTCCATTTAAGGTTTCAGTCAAAATTCTCTCTTCCTCACTTTCAGCTTTCTCGCTTTTGCTGACCTTAGACACGGAGTCACAGATAACTGCAATAACAAGATTGATCACTACAAATCCTGATATCACGATGTATATCATAAACATTACGACATACCACGCTTTTGCTTTCATTACTGCCCTGACAACATCCGCAAATCCATCTAGCGTAAGAAATTGAAACAGCGTGAAAAAACTTGCCCCCATTGTACTAAAATTACAAAGTGCTCCTAAAGTATCATCATCGTACGTATCTCGTTCTTCTTGTGGAATATCCGACACTAAACTTGTGAACATAACTGCAAAGATAAACATGATAATAAGTAAGAGGAACAGAATAGCCATCATACTTGGCAAAGTGTTGATCAAAGCCGTCACAAGATCCTTCATTGTCTTTACACGCACAATTAGACGAAATGCGCGGAAAATTCGGAAGGCTCTTAGGATTTGTAATTTTCCTGAAGTATCTAAGAGATCACTCATCCATGATAAAACGATTACGAAAAAATCGAAGAGCAACCACCCGTCGAAAAACATAGCTAAACCTTTGTAGGTGAATTGTATCAGCAATTCTATTGTAAATGCTACCAAGAAAATCGAGTCAATTAGTTCCCATTGCGCAGAGAGTTTCGGATTATCTGTAACAAAACCGTAGGTACCAATACCCATCATCAAACAGTTGATCACAATCATAAAAATAATGAGCAATTGTACCCAATTATTATTCACAATAATACCAGCAGTTTTCCGCAGCTTTCCAAGGGCAGTTGCTTCTCTTTTTTTGGCCAGTCTTTCGGCCTCCTTCTCTTTTTGATTAGCGATGAATCCTTCCGAGTAAGAATAGTTGACGTTTGCTCTGAACCTATCATTGTTAAAATCAAAATGAAAATCATTTTCATACTTTTCTATATCTTCTAGTTTAGCCTCACTACTATCGTCAGCGATGAGCTCTGGCACTCCTTTCTTTCTCTTGTCTCTGGATGTCTTTCCTGCCATAACATCCCTATTGTAATCATTATCAACAACAATTACATTTTCTTTATCAAAGTATCCCTTCCACCTTCTGTTAAACATGAAATCTAAATAAAATTCATCAATATTTTGAAGCTTTCCATGCATTCCTTGGATTTCCTTCACAGCTGGAGTTTTATAAGTACTTAATGCGTACTGTTCAATTTTCTGCTGCGTTCTCACATCATTGAGTGAAAATCGATTTGATTTGTTCTTGTGAGCTAAAATATCATCATACATTCTTCTCTTCTTTTCAGTTCGATCACTGTCATCGTCTCCTTCATCGTCACTTTCGTTTGGAAAGAAGTTCACTTCTTGTTCATATATGTAATCTTCTCTTCTTCGCAGTGCTTGAAGTGAACGAAATGTTCTAATATCTAAGAATGTATCATCACTACCTATAGATGAGTCATCATCATCATTGAGAAAGGTTTTCTTTGCTGTTAGTGGGTCTTCAGCTTGACGACTACCAAAAAGGCGTGAAAGGAAACTTTCCTTCTTCTGAATGTGTTCCAAATTAGCACTTTCTTCATCGGATGAGTATTCAAGTAAAGATTGCTTATTCCCTCCAAGTCGTTCATCGCCTTCTTGAAATGACATGTACGAGTCATCATCTGATTCAGATTCTGCTTGTTTTTCTTTAAGTTTAACAATTACAGGATTCTTCTCAGACTCTTCTTCAGCCGATTTTGGTGGGGCTGTGGTTCCAGGTGTAGTAAAAGTTACTGTAGTGCCTAAATGTTCAGATGAAAATTCTGTCGAAACGCCTGAATGGATGGAACGACTTTCAGGTGGTATCGGATCTGGCTCAGGATCAGGAATAGCATATACTGGTATTGGTGGTGGCGGTGCCGGGGCCGGAGCTGGTGGCGGTGCTGGAGTCGGAGCTTTCGGCAATCCTCTTGGAGTTCGTGGTTGGAGTTGAAGACCGTAAAATCTCTCTTGTAAATCAACATGATCAACAGCATTCCAATCATCGCTAGTAAATTTTTCTAGTTCTTTCATAGTAGGTAAGTAAACAGCCAGGTACATGAGAAATAAACGAAGTTCTTCGTAGTCACCATCATATAGAGTACCATCATTCTTATAATCCATCAGTCGACTGAACGTCATATGTTTCAGATTTGAATAGTGTGTAATTCTTTTCGAGCGAAGGAGCAATATATCATCAGGCTCCATGAGCAGGATCTCCCTAAGGATATGATCAAGAAGGTCCTCATTATCCATGCTTCACTAGCAAACTGAGAAGAGATCTTCCGTGATTAAAGAATGTTTGAAGTAGTAAGACTGGGCAAACCTTTCGCAATAGTGTGTTGACGCTTTTCCTTGTTAATTGCCAAAGATATGATTTTCCTGAATACAATAAATTGATAATAGGCCTTTCGGATTCGTCGTCTAAGTACAATAAATTTAATTAAACATCAAATTTAGATTATAAGCTTTTCATGCACATAATATATAGGAGCAAAATTTCATATCATCAGAAAAGCTTGAATGGTTTATTACCAATCTAATTCATTTATGGAAATAGAAATTAAAAGTCTCTAATCAAAGACTTTATTAAGCCCTTATCAATATTAACACCTATATACTCTGATATTTACTTAGGTTCGATACTGTATTCTGATAATTTATTTAGAATAAGAAAAATGTCACGAGTTCCTAAATCTCGATTTGAAGTATAATATTGATCACATGCAATTTTCAATTATTATATTTAATATAATTGCAATCATGCTTTTGAACTTTTTAATATATAAAATGTAGCTATATTTCCTTAATAGAGCTTTCGAGCCTGCATGACAATCTTTTACATTTTTTCAATGAAAAAATCTTTTAGTACGTTGGTCATTTTCTTTGGAGTTACGGTACCGTACTAGCATTTTTGCAGGCATCCAAATAATTCTATCTCAACACTTTTTCGCATGCAATTTTTCTTTCATATTCCATGATATCTCGTTTTATCTCTCCTGGTCTTGTCGTTTCATCTTGTAATTTTCTTGTTTCGTATCACAAATCAAATTAAATATCTTTTCATTTAAATCAATCTTTTGTTAAAGTACTTGTAATTGTCTTTTGCAGCAAAGGTGTTCGCAATTTTTGCAATAGCAGAAAACATAACCTTCCTAGTTTCCATTTTTTCTTTCATGATTTTTCTTAATTCTTTCTTTCCTTTCCTTTTTTGGGGTCGTGTTATCTCATCATTATTATCCACCATCTCTGCAGATACAATCCATGCCAAAAGGAATTTACGATCGCACCCAAATCAAACCCCGTTCCATACCAAAGCTAGATGATGTATCTCATTATTGGGACCAATCAGAAAGCCGTACCATTAAGTTGCTATGCGAAGATAGTATCCTAAGCAATAGAAGTTATGTACACTGAAATCCGTGCCACCGCCATTTTATAACGTGATGCCACAATAAATATTGTTTTTCATTAAAAATTCTTTTCTTGAATAACATTTAGTTCTCAATGCAAAATGAAGTGATAGCTTACATGAATTATTGATTTTTGGTGTAGGTTGATGTATAATTTGCACTGGAGAACTTTGGAATAATTTTCAATCATGCTTTTTAAGTGATTATGAACGTCACTTCTTCTTGAAGGAGAATATTTATGAACGGTAGTGATGGTAATTGTTGCATTGTCAAAAAATTCTCATTAAAAGCCTATGGATAATAGTAAGAATCATCTATACATTAATTTTCATAAAATATGAAAATTTAATATATGCTGATGCACTTCGCAACGTCCAATATTTCTGAAGGAGTCGACGATCCTTTGTTCTTGCAAATGGTTGGCACATATAGCTTCCTTAAACCTACATTTAGTATTGAAAAAAGACACTTAGTTTTTATGTAAGACGTGCAAAGTTTCATCAAATTTTATCTTGTTTCTTGTTCTATTCATTTTCTTCATTGTCCATGAAATAAACTAATCATTGAATATGCATCAGAAAAGCTTCTGAAGGATTTTCTAGTTTGCGCAGATTTTGTTCAATCTCTGATACAATCGACATGCGATGCATCTATAATATCATTGTCCACAATGTATGGTTCAATAAGTGCAGAGAATGGATAATCAACAGTGTTGGTATTGACAATCCTCACAACATTTTCAGCCCCGGGTGTATCGATAATGACATTAAAAGGACGTTCTTTTCCGTTATCCGTAAAAATCTCTAATACCTGTCTATTGTTTGGTCCTTGTAATATTTCTACTCGAGCATTTAAAGGACGCCTTTGACTCTTGAGAGAAACCCGAACACTCTGAACAGTTGGAGCGAAAGGTGTTGCATACACAGCGCTTCCTTGAACAATTCTATAGTCAGTATCAAGATATGGTGTTTCTGAATCATCACCTTCTATTTCGACTGCGGCAGTAAGGCAGTTCTCTATTATGCCTGTATTTCTTATTGCAATAGAATTAGAACCTCCTGGTGTCTCAACAATTGCTCGAAATGGATATTGATTTCCATTTTCCATTGAAACTTTCATTTTTTGTGGTGATAAATCTGGACCTTGCCATAATTCAATATCTGCATTTAGACAACGTCCACCATTTCTCATACAGACAACAACTCTATCCACATTTTCATCTAATGAACAAGTTTTCAACGCACTTCCTTGTACCATTACATGATCAAGACGATCAAAGAAATCATTAGTAGATTTTGTTGATTCGTACTTAAACATTTGTGGTTCTTGAATTTCTTCAACTTTCTCTATCTCATATAGATCTTGGTCTAAATCAAAATAGCCAAACGTTTCAAAAGTGGTGTTGAAATAAGTAGGCCTTTCTTCAAATGTCTTCGTTTTGGAATTTGAATAAAATTTCTCATCATTAGGTTCAAGTGAAGCATCATTAATAAAATTATTTCGAGCATCTGATAATTCTCGGCATAGATTGTAGAAGTCGATATCATCAGAAAAAAATATTCCTCTTTCTTGCAGCTCTGCTCGAATTTCTGCTGTTGTCATATCTGTAATTTTAGGGAGGTGCTGTTTTGGCATAGGTTTATATTTGTTATGCTTGTAATAAACGTCTCCGTTATCGTTAAAATCGTGATAAGCCATCAGTTTTGATTCAATGCAACCGAATATTTGCTTTACTTCTACCTTCTTCAAGTAAGAGCTTCTCTTCACAGATAAAGATTCGGATGGAGATAAAATTGAAGAAATAAATGGTGATGATGACCAAGTTTTTCCCAGAAAACCTGAGACACCAACCATTTGCAGAAAAAAACACAAAGTATTCATTTGAGCGGTCGTTAATGAATTTACCGAATTAAGCTTCATTTGTGATATGAACAAAATGTTTCAGAACTGCCTGAGTAAAATTGGCAAGTTTGATTTATCTTTGTGGGTTGATGGAAAAGATATTTAGTTGTTTGTACATGACGTTACGTATATGAAAATGATCTGTTGGAATACAGTATGATGTCATTGCCATTATATGGATCTTTCATCGAATTATTTGACTTTTTACTTTCTGAGAGAAATGACGCGATCAATCTGCAGTTTATCACAAAACAGCTGCCACGTAAGTAAGCTTAATTCATTAGGAAATTCTTTGATTTTCTATGTCATGTATTAATTAGGAGAATGCACAATTAATTGCATAGTAAAAATGTACTCTCTCTCTTTAGAGATTGTCAACAGAGAGTACCAATCGTTACTAGATTGAAACAAACTGGAAGTTACATAAGCATCATTTACTTTTCAGATGCTTCACAACTAACATATTTGACACGCGACTACAATTTTAGTCATCATGGTGACCATCTAGAGACAGTACACGTGCTGCCTCGAGCCTCTAGGCAATCTAGAGAGAGAGAGAGAGAGAGAGAGAGAAGCAAATCCTTATTTTCTATTTCAGTTGTATGATTTAGCAAAAAGATTTGAAAGATGAATCTTCTGGATCTTGACCAAAGATTTCATTTATTCGTCTTTTATTTCCCTTATGGTATGGAAAAGTAATTTTATGGTCGATTGTGAAAATACGTTCTTCTGATGTTCCATAATACAATATTATACTGTATCCATTAACACAACATGGAGGACATTGCGATAGCTGCATCTCCTTCATTTGATGAATCTATTTTCTAAATCTATTCATATGAGTGTTGTGAAAATAATAATTTGTCTCCTTCCTACGATTCAAATTTTTCATATTTATTTATTATTTGCTAGCGAAACACTTCTAAAATACAAATCATTTCAATCATAGCTGCAGAATTATTGATCACATAATAAATAGAGACGGGGAGGGGAGGGATTGGTTCGTAAAAAATTCTAGTGGGTCAATCTATAAAAAATTAGGATACTGAAACGATCTGGAGCAAACAAAACAATAAAAACAGGGAATGGAATCCAACTACTCAAAAATATGGAAAAGGGGAATGTATTTTGTATGACTCCCACATATGTTTGAAACTATCATCTTAAAAACAAACAGAATCATTTGCATATCATACATCCTCGTCTGGTGATAAAGTCTAAACAGAAAATTCAACAGGATGCAAGAATACATGATGAAAGAGTGAGGATGAATAAAAGAGCATGTGTAGAGATTTGTTTTTCTAGCACCATTACAACGATTGAAGTTATTTCATAATTCATTAATATTGATCGAACTAATCAGTGTCAAAGAAAGGGCGAGTGATAGTGTAACAAAAATTTACAATTACTCAGTTTTGGGAATATTTTGTTGAGTCCCATTTTGATCTGAAGACGACTGAACTAATGGCATTATTCATTTTAATATTGATCGAAGTCTTGTTTGGTTTGAAGATTTCCATGTCAATATAATGATTTTTTGACGAATCCTTTTTGCGGATTTTTATTCGTTTCACGACTAAATTCATTTAGTTGTATCATATGTTTAATGAATTAATTAGATCTAAATAAAAACTTGATATCTAAATGAAAACAAACAAACAAACAAAAGATAATATATGACCGTTTTTGAGTCGAATGAAAAAAATGGCTCCAAAAAATAGATTTGAAGAACATCATATGAATATAAATTGACTCCTTTAAAACATAGTATTTCATTCTCATCACCCTTTACAAATATCTTGGAATTTATTAAAACAACATACGGTAATTTAGATCTTCTGCAGAATATGAAAATCAAGTTAACGCTATCATTCACTATTTTTGTTCAGAGAATCCAATTTAATGAAGCCGGATTTTCTGCATGCCCTAGCACTGACTTCGACTTTTTGTCAGGACTAGGTAGATACAATCGAGATGTGCTACCTCAATCATTACTATTTGATGCAAGACTTTCGGATGCGTTTGTTGAGCCAGCTCCAATGGATGCCTTTAAAATTCCCTCCCAAGCCGCTCATCCATCAAATACTTTCTGTGGAACTTTGACCTTGAACAATCCACACACACAAGGAAAAAATAGAATACGGCTGAATCTTGAGACGCTCTCTCAAGAAGCACATCATCTTCCACCATTTTCTCAGTCATTTATACAACATGGGTCGCATTTAATACCATTAAATCGAGGGCGGCAGGACGTTTCAAGTAATTTTTGGGAGTTGGTCGTGAGTCCAGGAAGGGTTTGGGATGAAGAATCCGACATCAAAAACGATCTAATCCAATGGTCTCGAGCCTCTTTTCCAATTGCTCTCATTTTTAAAGAATCGAACCCTCATGCATATAATGGTGTTATTACATTTACCTTTACAAATAGTGCAGGAGGGCAAATATCAAATGTTGCGTACGAAGTTGCACAGGAGACATCTCTTACTTTCAGATATGATTATTGGGGCCTAGTGGATGCATCCTATGAGAAGAATACTTTCTCTAGAATCGTTAATATAACAGATGTACAAAAAGAATACGAAAATGAACTTAATCAGAGAATTCCAACAAAAGATTACAAACTCTTACAAAATGATTATGGTATGGATACATCTCAGTTTGAAGTGGGACATCGAGTCTCGTTTTTTGCATTCGAAGTTGATAATATGGCTTACACAGGAGGATTTGAAACACGGCATGGAATGTTCCCATATCCAGAGTCGTTGATTGTTACTTCACATTCGTTTGCAAAAACTTTTTTCGCAGCACTTACAGCTTTTGCAATGGAAGAAGAATTTGGAAATGTGCTCTCAGCAAGGATATCTGATCTTGTTGATATTGCCGATCGAAGCTGGGATGACGTGACTATCGAAAATGCTTTAGACATGTCTACTGGGCACTACAAAACTCCGATGTATATGTTTGACGACAGTTTTCTTTCGTGTGGTTTTTTCCAAGCTAATGGTCATAATGAAATGCTTGACAAAGCACTTAATTGCTATCCAAAAAGGAAAAAACCAGGTGAAGTTGTTGTTTATCATTCGTCAGATACTTATATAGCAGTTACAGCCATGCGTAAGTATCTGGAACGTTTTTCGGATAGTGGAGATTTGATTGAATACTTTAAGACCAGGATTGCCTACCCACTTGGCTTAAGTAAACTTATCGAAAATTCAATTGTCACTTCGAATGATGTGCACAATCAACCGCTTGGTTTTAATGGACTATTTTTTATCATGGATGACATACTGAAGCTATCAAGATTCGTTCATCCAGGTAACAAGGATCGTGGAAAGATAAATGGAGACCAGATGCTTGACCGTGAATATTTGGATGCAGCTCTGCAAATAGGTGGAAGGGGGTTACAACTTGAAGCAGACGGTTATGATTGGTACTACAAACTAGCTTTTTGGTCTTTAGACTTTGAAAAATCTGATGATTGGGATTGTCCCAGCATGAAACAAATTCCAATTGCAAAGGGCTTTGGTGGGCAAATACTCGCAATGTTTCCTAACAATACTACATATGTTTCTTTCTCAAGTGCATTACTGAACGATAGAGATCATAATGTGTTGGGTATAGCAGAAGAAACGATGAAGATCCAATGCGTGTAAATTTTCTCCACAAGCTATCCTTTGTATCCAGCTGCTTCATTTTTATTTTGATTATTGTTAATTTAGCTTGTAAATATTTAGAGACATTCGGCCATTTGTCAGTATGTAACTATTCATCTTTGTGAGTTTGAATTCAATCGTTACTCCTTTCAGACTATGATTGCAAAGTAGAATTTATAAGTGAAGTGAATTGACTACATAAGCAAATGCAGCGTGAAATAAACATATAATTCCAAATGAATCTTATCGTACCTCCGTACTTATTTCGTCCCCGTTTTCATTTTCAGATGGAAATTGTCTCTTCTCTAAATTATTCTCTAGTCTATCAAGAACATCTTTTTCTATGAAATCTTTTGGCAGTATGCCACGTTGACTCATTTTTGTTATATGCTCAAGCGCATCTTCAAATCTCTCTTCGTGAACATAAGAATAAATCATAAGACTGTGATAATCTCCTTCATTGATTATTATGCTTTGTTGATTTGCAGACAACACTTTATTACAAATTTCTCTTGTTATTGATGGGCTTGTAATCGTGCATTGCTTTGCTTCTTGAAAGTTCTGGAGAACATCTATTTTCTGCCTTAATTTTTGAAGTCCATCAAAGCCATCTCGCTCTTTGTCCATTTTGGAGAAGTTTAATGCTTGTTTACATATTTCCAAAGATTTGTCATAGTTACCATCTTCGTCTATTAGTCTTTGAGAAAATCCATCTAAAAACAAAATGGTTTGTTTATACGCTTGAGCTCTACTGTAGAATGATATAATTATTTCTATGATTTCATCGCTTTCATACCAATCACTAATGTTCATGCTTGTTAGCGTCGACTCACAATAGGGGAATAGACATTCCCTTTTCCAATTTACAAAAACGCACTTACATTGTTTGCAAATAATTTGCAGCTATGATATAAATTTCCTTAATTCTGGAAATATTTGCATACGAAACAATTTTTGGTGTATCTCCACTTTTCATTAAGCATTTTAAACCTTCGACCTTATCTCCAGCTTGAGTGAATTTTTTACATGCCAGGTGATATTTTTTCTGACTCAAGCAATAGCTTGCAATTTGCAGAATGATTTTTTTTCTCTTTGATGGGGGCACATCATGTTTAGAAGGTGTCAATACATCGATAATGGATTCAGAAACCTGAACATCACCTTTCAAGCAAATTTGAAGTCCTTCCTCGAAGTTCTTACAATGTGTGCAGAGCAAAGAAGCTGCTTCTTTATCATATCTATAAATAACGAGATAATCGGCAAATATTTTCACCTCTTCTTTCGTTGAATTTGCTGATAGAAGATTGACAAGCGCATTAAAAATCTTTGCCAAATGAATGTTCGATTTGGCTTTCTCTCCAATGCCAAGGCATAGCTTTATAGCATCATTTTTCCTCCCGCATTGAACATATAGACGACAGGCCATTAAATATTCTTCCTTTTCTTCCAGAAATTTTGCGCAATCTAAAATTACGCTTTTTTCTTCACTTTTCAAAGCCATTTTCATGAGCTCTGAATTTAAATTGTGTCTCTTTGCCAATTTGATAGCATGATTAAAAAGTTCACTTTTGGCATACAGAGAGATTGCAAGTTGAATTTTTCCATCCCCTTCATATACTTTACCAAGATGATAAGCTGCAATAAGATTGTTACTTTCCCTTATAACTAAAGAAGCTCTTTCATAGTTTTGATCGTGGCAAGATAGCCTAACAATGTTCTCATAATCTTTAGCTTTTTCATATAAATGGTAAGCCTTTGTGATGTTCCCTTGACTTTCGAAATATGCTGCAAGCATTCCTAAAAGATTTGTATCTTTCCTTACCAAAACGTAATCTTCCAGCTCATTTATTCTATTACTCTTGAGATACATTCTGACGATTTCTTTTGCCTGCATACCAGCCTGTTCAAAATTTTTTATCGCTTTAGAGAAATCTCCTACGCTATCAAGATGTTTTGCGTATTCAAAATGGGTGTTTTTTATGTTAAGAGTATCATTGTTGTTTGCAATTTCAAGAGCCTCTTTCCACATGCCTTGTTTCTGTAACATTTTGTTCAGAAGATCATATCGATTACATTGTCCATACAGTGCCTTCGCAACATCAATTTGTCCTAATTGAATTGCAACCTCAGCTAGGACCATTTCTTGAATTTCTAATCTCTTTGCTAGCCGGACAGCTTCAATGCCTCGAGAATACCTCATTTTGCTTAAACATAACTCGACTACATCCAGTCTCTCTGCTAGCACACTCATATTTGCCATATGCTCCCAAACCTTTGGATTTTGCACCTGCCAAACTAATTGACATGCCATGTCAATATTGCCAATTGCTAAGTAATAAGAAAGATGAACAAGCATAGCTTTCATAGTTTCGTCTCCATCTGCAACACCTTCAAAATATTTGAGTGGTTTTCGAATTACTTTCATTCCTGAGTTGATTTCTCTTCTGAGTTGTCCTTCACTACTGGGGCCAATCAAAAAAAGGTAAGGCACTTTGAATCCAATCAAATCATTCGCAGCATTTTCTATCGAAAGTGTTTCTTGAATCAATAATCCACTTTCTGTAACAAATAATGTAGAAAGTTCTTTGGCATTGGACACCGAGAAATTTCCTAGTAAATCCATCTTCGTCTTTTTTTTTGGCAATAGGAATTCAGAACATGAATTACAAAGAAAAATTTAAATCGGAATTATACTTACTGTGGAAGATTTGCTCCTAGATTCAGTCTCGCTGAAGTTATGAAAGCTGTATGTCTCACATGAAAGCATATTTGGCTCAAGTAGATCCCAACAATGCGCGATTGGTACTCGAAACAATGCTTTGAAATCCATGTAATGAGTCGTGTCTCGATGATTATCGTGGACATACAGTTGAGTTCCTGATTGAGGAACATGATCATAGTCATGTTTCCCATCTACGATAATAGAAATATATCTTCCATTTGAATTGCATCTGATCGATTTGATGGCTCCAAAAAGATCCAGTTTATTTCCTGAGTCTTTAGATAGAGTGACCGGATCCTTTTTAGTCACATCAAATACTTTCAAGAAACTTTTTTGTGTTACGACCGCAAGGTAGTCCCCAAATACATCAAGGTGGCATGGTTTACCCTCTAAAGAAGAAAATAGTATGGCATTTCTTTGTACACCATCCATGTTAGTGATTATAATAGTGTTTTCCTTTGCAATATAGAGCGAATCTACAAATAATGAGACTGAATTTGCTAAGAACGGAAAGGATGAAATTTCCTCTCCAGCCCTTTGATTTAGCTTGTAAACACAAATTTCTTCTCCATCCCAAGCCACAAGGTGATTTGAATTAAAGACGAAATCTCTTATTTGAAGCTTAAACTTCAGCATGTATCTGTGTGCGTTGTTTGTATGTTGGATTTCTATGATATTTCTTGACATTTGAATTGCAACTATCTCATCAGTCATTGCACAACGTAATTTTTGTTCAAAAATCGTCCCTATATTTGCAAAAGACCTTATAAGAATATGGCTGCCATAGCCCCATTCCAAAGATAGAATATGATCTTTCTCAAATAACCCTAAACTTTCACAATGTACAAAATTGATTCTGTCGACGGATCTGTTCGACAAAAGTATATTTTGAATATTTACCCTTGTCCATACTACAAACCTTCCTTGGCTAGTTCCTGCCACAATTTTTTTATCAATAGGACTAAAATTGATCGCAATAATTCCATCATTTGAAGTTACATCATTACAATCCAATGGAATTAGATAGCTCTCATCGGTATTCAGATCCCAACATCGTATACTATGCTCGCCTGTAGCACTAGCAACGACTCCTTCCGCGATCCAAATGAATTTATATGGTGTTCTACGAGTATTTTGATGAATTATACATGATTTCACTTTACTGGTCTCCCTAATAGTTCCATCATCGGACACTTCCAACTGAATCAAATGTAATGATTGAGTGATGATGACAAGTTTACTCTTGCCCTTATACATTATCATATCATCTATACTACTTTCGTATTTTTTGATTACCTCACTTTTACCGGATGTATCTATCATTAATAAGGTTCCATCAGCTAATCCAAGAAAAACTGTAGTTAATTCAGGCTTGAAATGAAATTGGAAATAAAGGAAAGAAAAAAATGAGCAGCTGGAAAAACAAGTATTGTAAAAAAAATCGAATTAGGTTTTCATTGGCCGATTCTCACCTTCGAATAATTGAAAACCACTGATGTGACTTCTTTCTGACATTGTCTGTTAATGATTGGAACAACGGATGCATTTTCGTATGTCCACAAACAACATGACCCATTCTTGTCTCCACTAAATAATAACTGTCCTGTAAATCCCCATGAAAGAATTGTAATTGGATATCTATGAACACTAGTGTTTTGAGCCCATAGACGTTTTTTTGAAATTGTGGGCGTGTATTGAATTACATATCCTTCTAAAATCCCATCCTCCCAGCCTAGAATTAAGTTTGTTGTAGATGGCTGCCATGTAAGGCAAGTAACATTTACTTTCCCGTTGATTGGCTTACTGTGGGACTTTCCTCCTTTTGCAGGATAAAGAAGAATTTGTTGATTGGACGTTGATAATGCAACTATTGGTTCGACTTTGCAGAAACTGGATGATAGAATTTTTACATCAGTTTCGATATCAAAAGCATTAAAAGAAAATATAGAATCCTTCATCTTGTGCACAATTAGTTAATCTAGAGATCTAGGGTATGTTTGACAAGAACACATTCATTATGCAGTGGTAATGCCTAAATTTCAATTTTTATAAGTGTGTTTCACCATTTGAAAATGATCAATTTCAAAATTTTTTTGAGTATAACTGCTGTATTCATGAATGCCTTGGAAAAACAAAATCTCTTTGGTAATTTTGAATATTGATTTTCAAGATAATGAAGCGAATGAAGACGAGGGTGTGTCTAACTACGGCTCACTCAGTTCGTCTATAAATAAGAAAATGTCAAAGAATGACCGGTACAATGCAAAAACGTGTAGAGAGAATATTTTTTGTCGATAACGCAATCGTTTAATTTATTTATGTATGCATCGAAGAGCCCACTTGGCATAGACAATATTTTTTAGACAAAGTGTAAGAGATTTGAGTTATACTTATGAGCAATTCTTGCAGCATACAGTCGTTCTATTAAATATATGAAACGAAACGAACCGACCCACACCAGAAAACCTTTCACTTTACGTGTGTACAGCTTCTGATACTAGGCACTTTCTCTCTTATTTGGTATTGGTTCCTAGATCAGTGACCATTGCAAAGATCCTTATTTCATTTTACTACGGAATCGTTAATTTAATAGTATGCACCTCCTAGCCATTGGTTGATAACATCAAGGATTGGGGTGTTGGTGATGAATGAATAAGTAACAACAGTGATGATTCCCATCATGGCCATACGTCCATTGTAGATCTCGGCCTCAGGGGTAAGTCCCCACTCAAAAGCAGGAAGAACTCCGTATGGTTTGCTGTTACGTTCCATGGCTCTATCGTATCCAGGGGCGTTGGGGTCCAAAAGAAGAGGATCAGAGAATTCATTTGGGCAAAGTGTGGCCATAAGTCCAACCATGAAGCAGTGTACGTTGGCGATCAAAATAATAGCACGTTCGTTGGTGAGGGTGTTCTTTCCAGAGATAGTGGCGAGAGTTCCCCATTCTTTCAAGTTCAAAACAGTGTCAGCATCAGGGATAAGTCCATGTCCCTTAGCGTAGGCAGTGGCACACATGAATACCCATCCAAACATAGCATGACGTCCATTCCATACTTCAGCGTGTACAGATGGTCCCCATCCGTATTTAGCAAAGCTTGGGTATTCAGCCTCGAAGTTCTTGGCAGATTCGGCAAATCCATCATAGGCATCAGAGTTAAGGCTGGTGACAGGCCTGAAGTAACGATGATTTGGTGAAAAGGTTCAGCATACATCTTCAAGAAATTCATATGTTCAAAGAATGAACATGAAGAGATTGAGCAATCAAAGGTATCTCCCTTACCTGGCGAAAGCAGCGGCGGGGGCTACAGGGGTGAAGGCCGAAGCCATTCCAACACCACAGAGAAGAGCGAGAGTACGAAGAGGAGCCATGTTTCCAATATATTAAGAGAATGTCGCTATGGAATTTCTTGCAAGCTCAACTTCCGTTGATAGATACGCGTTAATATAGTCTAATTTTTTTCTACCTTACGTAGGCGTTAACATTTCACAAAGCCTTCCGTTTTTCTCATCAAGTACGTTCTACCATTCTTCAGTATCTATCAACGTACAATTTGATCAAATAATTGATCCACATAGTTGAATCAAATCTTTTCATGCTGTACATATACATGATCTACGGAAAGTTCAAATTCTCCCAAAGATCACAATTTAATGGAAACAAAAATCTGCAAAAAATCCCTGATACCCCTTTTCGTAGTGATTTAGAGATGGATTCAGGTTGGAAAAAACATGCGCCGCAACTGTGGAGAGAATGAGAATTGCAACATGTTGTGAATATGCCAGGAAACGAATTTGTGAATAAACAAAAATCTTCTTTTGCTGAAGATATGGCGAGTTACAAATAGTAAAGTTAATTACTTCTACAAGACAATTCAGTGTCAAGAATGAAATCGCACATGTTGCTGCCACTGCAATTTCTTTCTCTTCAATATGCAAATATAAAATTATGTAGACTAAACATGGTTCTCTTATGACACTGTTCAGAGTTGTCAACCATTCATTAATATTAAGGTGAAGATATTCAAAGGTATAAATAATACCAAGACATTTGAATGAAAGCAGCAAAGAAAAGAAAATTGATTGTGATAAAAAATCAAAGCAGAAATGGAATATTTAACGTATTATATCAATACCGTACTTCAAAATATGAATGCAATCAAAAAATTGATCATTATATATAAGATTCTTTTTGCATTCAGTAAAAAGGAATGATCAATTTTCAATTAGTGTTATTTTTCCTATTTATATGAATTTAAATTTTGCATCCCTGAATCCGTTTAAAGTGCGGAGGACACCCTTCGAATGCTGCATAGCGGTCCTAACATTATTGACATCACTCCCAAGACTTCCATAACGTGTCATGACTGCTTTTTTCAGTTGTTCGGTCCAAAATTTTAACTTCATACGATAAGAATCTTCGTTGGACTTGCTATACAATAAACTCACAATTTCGTAACAGAGGTGCAAAATAGACAAATGTTCTGTGCTAGCATTGTTGCAAGAAAATAGAGTAAAATGCAAATAAGAAGCAAGGGGTAGGACTTCATTTTCATATGAATCGCTATAACCCTCTAATGATGATTGATGCAATAAAAGATTCAAATAATTCATATAGAAAGAAAGGTATCCAGCTTTGAAGTATCGAACCGCTTCGTTCGATATCGACTTTGACGAAATTGTCCTGTCTAATTTATCACTGAATGCCCGTAAGCGTTTCAACGTTCTATGGACATGTGCATCGGAAGTAATGCCCTGTGTTAAATTCGTAACATTATACGAATCAAAATTGGAAAAAAATTTAGCTCCCAGGGCCTCATGAAGTATTTCAGTTGCCTCCTTTTCTTGCTTAGTACGTTCACAGTTACATTGAAATTGAAAATTGTCCAATAGAGCTTGTTGACGTGTTTCCACTTTTTGATTGAGAGCAGTATAACTCCATACAATTTCATCACCCTTTGAAATTTTCGTATTAGTATGAACTATCATGGCATCACCTACAAATACTCTGACCGCATTTGGGATGTAGGAATGATTAATCATAGCTGCCAAAGGATAAAATCCCAAAATCGATCTATATGGTTGGTCAGCAGATGTTTTCAACTCTTTCCAAGTCTTTTCCATGCTTGAATGGTTATGAAATTCAGGTCCAAATACATTCCGTCGGATAATCCGCATTATCATGGATTCTGTAATTAAATCTTCGAAAGTCATTTTCGAGTTGTCAATGTTTGTCGCTTCCTCCACAGAAGATATCATTTTTGCATGAATTTTCTTTACAATCAATTCACAATCATTATTCATATTCTCTTTTTCCATCATTATATCTAGAACATATGCACCCTTATCCAAATATTGATTGTTTTTCTCAAAAGACTCCTCTACCACTTCTGATACAACTTGATCAAGAGTATCATTTCCGACTTGTAGCAATAGAGCAACCAGCTTAGTTGAAGTAGAAGGCGAATAAATTCTGTCTTCTAGAGAAGAAAATAAATTTCTTGTTCTTCTCAATAAAATCCGTTCGGCCAAAAACTCCACGATAGACTGTTTCTTCTCAGGAACTGAAGACGCATAGTTATCATCATGTGTCAAAAAAGCATCATGTACTTCATCTACAGGAACTGCCAATGCTGCAGGCAAAAAAAACAGGCATTCTCCTTCTTTGATATCTTTTGTTGCGGTAAGTCCTCGTCCATGGATTTTGGAGTTTGCTATCTTCACAGGCCCAATGGTTGCAGTGGATATTGTCTCTCCTTGGAAATAAGCTCGTGATAGATTATTCAAATCTACCATTTTGTTCTAAATTTGCGAAGATTATATTAAAAGTAAGTAGGAAAGGGAGGGATGAATATCTTTCTCTCCCTCTTTTCAACTTGAGGAGTAAAAAAGGTGAGCAAACAACAGTTCAGGAATAATAATAATAATAATGTTAAGTAGTGGTTACCATTAGTTAAGGTTTTTTACACTGGAGAGTGTATTGGATACCGTAGGTTTCGTACGGTATATTGAGTCGGGGTGCGTAGATTTATACTGCTGCACTGTGG
>Ga0209092_10000440_pt1 | contig 40574 bp, 27 predicted proteins | sample FraStrMetagenome_FD_187446 | JGI IMG/M metagenome (GOLD analysis project Ga0209092, IMG submission 187446) | Marine eukaryotic phytoplankton communities from Arctic Ocean - Fram Strait ARC3M Metagenome (SPAdes) (version 2) | ecosystem: Environmental > Aquatic > Marine > Oceanic | place: Fram...
AAAATATTGGTGGACCAACTTTAATTTTGGTATACAAAATATAATTTGTGTTGATGCCTCATGCTGTTAAATATATTTTTGTACTAAAATATATTTTGATTTCAAAATATTTCGTTTAGAGAGGTACATTCATGATATTTGTCGCTATTGTCTTCTAACCACTCTTCGTTTAAAAATATCTAACATTGATTTCTTTCTTGCTTTCATTGGTAGGTTGCTCACTTTCGTGGAGGTCACAGTCCGCATTACATTGACGGAGGATGGCGACATGTTCATTGATCGGACCATATTGAGGAAGGTACGTTGCTGGGGAGTATTATTCGCATTTGCGTTATTCTGCATCATATCAAATAATCCCTTCTCTTGTGCTGACATCTTGTTTGCATTACTATATTGAGTTGGAACAGGAGCAGGTTTGGGATCACTTGACGAATTGTTACCATTATTTCCATTCCTAGCGGCCCTAGATTTCTTGAGATGTGCAAATCTTTCTTCTTTGTTCATTTTCTTCCATTGATTTGGATCAATGTAGAACTCACCCATTTTCTTTTTCAGGTTATTCGCTTTGGAGGTACAGCGGGATGATTCGGATGCTTTGTTCCTATTTGAGCGACGAAAATGGTCATCCTACTTCCTTTCCGATTCTACGGAGATAGAGTTCCTTCGGATTTCCACGAGGCAGTCATGGTAAGTCTTGCTCTCGTCCATTTCCAAGTTTTCCTTAACAATTTTGTACTCATCATCCTTGATGTTTGTAAGGAAATGAATCTTCGCCATAGCTACTAGATCGTAAGGTTTGCCAATTTCCTCTAAGTCTTGGAGTGCTGTTTCAAACTTCTCTAAATAGGTTTCTGCTCCTCCAAATGAATTATGGGTCAGTTGATGAGTGGTTTCCTTATCAACGTTTCCGTGGATCCTTGCCCTTCATACCAAATAACCAATTCTTTCCAACTTTCCCTTCCATCATGGCTTTTGCTGATTTTCTTCACGCGTGTGAGGGCTGTGCCTTTAGCTAGGGAATACTCTAGAATGGATTGAAGGAATCCATTCTTTGTAAAGTGTCTTTAGATGTCCTTTGGTTCAACAGGTATTTGGTAAGTAGAACTGATCAAATCACCAATATTGTGCATTGATGCAATTGACTTAAACTTTTGCTTATACCCTTTCCAGTTCTTCAGCGTTCCGTCAAACTCAGGGTACGATCTTACATCAATCTTGACCATAGGCATGACGTTATTGAATGGTAAGTCTTGTGATACAAATGGTTTCGATGTAATAGGATCCATCTGATCATTACTCATCTCTGCACTCATGTCTACATTCTCTTCGCTTATGTCACTCTCTTCCTCAGTAGTGGTACTGATTCCTCCACCATTCTTGGCTCCTCGGCGAAGAATATAATCTTCCCATGTAACCTTGGTAAGTTCTTCTTCCCAATTAGGAATTTTGCCATCATTCTGTTCAATGTATTGCTTTAACCATTCTGTTAATAATGCAATAGCTGCTACATGTCCATGTGCAATCTTGGTTTACCAGCATTCCTACTGATTTGATCTGCCATTCATCCTTGAAGAATTCTTGTATTTCTTCTGGGATCTCTATGATATTGAATACATGATTCAAGATATCCTTTCTTGTTGTTAACACCATTTTTACTGTTTTTCTTGTTGTATCAAAATGATGAATGCAAGGCGCGGTTGTCCTTCTTGCTCGGTTTGAGCTCGTCGGTCTGACTCGTCTTTCTGATCGATCTTTTGTTTAAACTTGCTTGTGTCCCTTTACTTCAGAAGGTCTTCTGAGATAGTGAGACTGTTAATCTATTGGAAGTCTAATATTAGTTAATATTAAACAATATTTGTTGACTAAAATACAATGTATTACTGTGCACTATTTAGTTGTAAATTGTGAGTTTATTTTATTGTTTATTCTAATCATCATATATTCAAATATCACGTGTATCTAGATAAGATAATATACATGTAATTCAAATATGTAGTTAAATAGGAACGAACATAGAATCTGGTTCGTTCCCTCAAATCTTCTTCACTTCAATTATAACTTACGTCATAACAATTCTTTTATTCATGATGAATGATGATGTCCATACGTCATCTTTTCCTCATATATTTGACATTTTATACCCGTTATTCAGAAATGAGAAAAATATCATAAAGTGTCCAAATGGCAAATTTCGGATCGCCATCATAGATTTGAGCCTCTTTAATCTTTGTGCATCAAAATCAACCAGGTATGCAGCTTTTTTGTCCATGTACAGAAGCTTATTCTTTACTCCAGACAGTACCCTAGTATGTACTTCGGCATGTATTAATCATGGTTTCGTAAAAGGGTTTTGATATGTAAAACTTTAAATTACTTTTGTTAAAAATGTCATAATAAATATTGAATAAAAAATGTTACAATGAGTTCGACTTCACTTATGGCAGTCCATTTCTACTATTGCGTTCATATTCATGAGTATCATCAAAAATAAGATCTTCATCATCGTCATCGTCGTTGTCATTATTAGTTTTGAATGGACTAGTAAAAGTATCATCATCTTCTTTCTTATTTTCTTCTTTATCTCCTGAATTAGATTCTGATTGATAATCCGAGCTTGGAAGTATTTTATAGCCCTGAATAAGTTCTGTATCTGTAGATTCACTATTCTGTGGATTCATTACTGGATTTGTTATGTCTAATTCAGCAGGTGAAGCACCTTCGATATCATCGTGCGGCAACTCTGGTGCAGACTCGGTGCTAGATTCAGTAATAATTACTTTGGAAAGAGGCTTTTGATCATTTTCATTAATCTCTCCTCGATCAGGAAAAGAATCACTATCGTCTTGTTCACTTTCTTTTTGAAAATTATCAACCGTTTTGGAATCAATTCCATCAATATCAGCTTCATTAGATACTTTAATAGGATCTGAATTACTATTTTCTGCTGTGACCGTAGGAGTTCCAATAAAACTCGCGGATAAAGCTTTGGGTAAACTTGGAGGCGCATCTTTTTTCTTGTGAGAGTTTTCCTCCTTACTTTGATCCTTTGAGCTTGACTTTTCATCATAATTGCCATCAAAAGGATCATAGTCTAGTTTTCTTTTACGCAAGTTGGCATGTGCGTTTGTGTTTGATTTGCATAGCAAACAATTAAGTGCTAGAAGCAGGTATGCCGTGTTCATCTTCATACTTAATGATACTTTCTAACTTGTACTATGAGATTATTTTTTTTGTGGAATCAAGGTTGTGAGTATCAGCATCTTTTCAAAATAATTATATGCGATATGAATGGAGAATGCTTTAGACTCACCAAATTAATTTTGAAACTGGAAAACGAATGTATGTTTTGAACCTCTGAATAATAATTGTGTCGGAATTTTTATGTCGATTGAACTTTCGTTTTGAAGGCCCTCCGATGTCCAGCAGTATAGAACGTGATTCTTCTTGAAGTTCTTCCATGTTTTGCTTTGCTTACATAGAGTCTTCGCAAGACTCAATCAATTCTTCTCTCTAAGTAAAATTGAAATTACGGTGAATATCAGAGCTGAAAATTATCTTACACGAAGATTAATCGTACAGCACGGTTACCGTCTTTACAGCTACTAAGCCTCATTATACTACCGTACTGTTCTCATCATACATTATATGCGTGACCAGCAAGATTCGCAAAGTTAATTTGTCAATTCTTTGGTTTAAGTGATTTTCGTGACACCTGCTATTTTTATTTTGTTAACATAAAAAAGAAAAAAACTCTCACAGCGGTTTATTTGAAAAATTATAGAGCCTTATATCTAAACTATTAAAGAATAGGATGACATCATGCAGAATTATGTATGTACGGCTTACAGCAGTCGTATATCTTTTTCTGAAGTTCTGTGTATGTTTATATAGAGACGAGATTAGATAAGCTCACTAATTTAATTGGTTTTATACTACTTTAGTTTTGATCTTTATCGTTTACATTGCATTTGCAATTCTAAAACAGGTGAGAACCTTAATATTGATTTATATTGTTGTGTATGATGTGTTCATACTGATTTAAATAAATTCGCGCTGAGACGGACCGCAAGTATATGAATATACAGCAGGAAGAAAATCTTCAAAAAAAATCTTCCTTAAAACCTTGGAGAAATGAAAACTCTTATGAGAACCCAATTTATGCTGAACTTTCATATTCCTTAAAATTACCAGAGTATGGTGCATAGAATACAATTATAAAGAGTTTTTGAAATTATCATGAAGTTCTCATGTGCAAACTCCATGAGAACTTTACAACGTCGTGTAATTTTTCTTTGTGAATTACAACATTTCGATGCGTCGTCGGTGCGAATAATTATGTAATAAAATGACCTCAACAAACGACACGCAAAGGGTTCTCAAAATATTTTTATGAACCACAGAAATTAAATGATAGTGTGTAAAAAGTGGAACATACAATTATTTTGAATACAGAACTTTTCCTTAAAATTTTTATCTAATTCAGAACATGAGTTCTCGTATATAAACTCCATGAGAACTTTAAAAGTTTGTGTAATGTTATCTTTTCTGTTTGAAGCATAAGGTATTTCGGTAATTCAACTTGTACGGTACATAGGAAAAGTCTTGCGTCATGGGTACGAATAATAAATAAAATGACCTCGACAAGCGGCACGCAAAGGGTTCGCAAAGTCTTTGGGAAAGCAGCAGAAAATTAATGAAAAGTGAATGTACGAAGTGGAACACCGAATTATTTTGAATATAGATCTTTTCCTTAAGAATTTTAACTAATTTTGGATCGTTTATTTCGTACATTTACACTCCATTCTGGGGGCAAGTCGTATATTGTGATGGAGTTTTTGTGACTTCGTCCGCTTTGGATACTCCTTTTTTCTACTAATTTGTTATATAATTCAGATGAAGCTGCTCGTCGAAACATTTTCAAAACATCACGATCAACTTGCCCATCGTTGCAGCAGCGGAGAAAAGATTCTTTTAAAAGCCTCTCACGCTCAATCTTGTTGGCTGTTAAATAGCCACATATTTCAAGGAGAATGCGATATGTAATGCTATTTGGAGAAATACCTTCATTAAGTCTTGATTCTTTCATCAGTAAATCATAAGCATTTAAAGCTATCGTTAGAGCTTCTCTCTTTTCACTTGCAGTTCCACGAGTATTTGCGCATGCTTGTAGCAGCGAAGAAAATGCCTTGATGTCAGGTTTCGTATCTCCTGCGAAGGCCTTACCTTTTGTACTTCTATTCCCTATACGCTTAAAGACACTTTCTGCCTTCTTAGCCATTCCCTTTGAATGAATTCTCGCGTAAACTTCAATCATAGAAGTATATGTGATCAAGTTTGGCTTTATATGAAAATCGGAATTTGTTCCAGATGCTTCCATCTTTTCAAGCAAACCTTCAGCTTTCTTAAGTGACGACTTTAGCTTACTCTGTCTATACGTACAAAGGAGCGAATTACATGTGACTGTATTTGGGAGGATTTTTTTCAAATTATCATCTTGCTTCTCCATCTTCAACAAGAGTGCTTCAGCCCGAGCAACAGCACCTTCAACAAATTTGCTACAACGAGACCATGCTGCCATTACTGAGTTGAAAGTTGTTATATCAGGTTGTAAACCAGGTGTCTTCTTTGAGAGTCTTTCTAATTTATTTAGTACCAATTCGGCTTTTTCACCAGCGTTCTTTTCTCCACTTCGAGCCCAAGCATCAATTACGGCATTGAATGTAGCAGTGCCAGGTGCTAAGCTATCATCTGATGCCTTTTGAAATTCTATCATTTTATCTAACACGTCCTCTGCTCGTTGAGATGTACCCTTCTCTTTGCTTCTTGCCAATGCGTTAATTACAATCGTGTAGCTGAATCGATTTGGTTTAATATCATGACCTTCATCATATAATTTATGCATTTTAGAAAGAATTGTTTCTGCTCTTAGCGCGCCACCTTTTTCGTTACTTTTTGCCCATGCATCGAGTACAAGAGAGTAACTTCGCACTGTTGGTGCTGGATATATATCATCCATCTCTCCTGATGACGTATGAATAGAAGGGCTTTCAAATGATCGTTCCATTTTGTTAAGTATTTCTTCTGCTTTTTGCGCTGCATATCCACCTTTTCCACTTTTCGTCCAAGCCTTTGATCGAAACGATTTCATATATATATATATTATAAATATTACAATCGTCAGATGTAAAGAACATAAATATAAGATATCTATTAAAATTACGTTCGAGAGATTTAAATTCCTTACCTTGATGACCGAGTTGAGCAAGATTACATTAGGCTTGATTTTGGGTTCGTTGTCCTGCTGGATGTGTGGTTGATCATTCTTAGTTTTCATGACTATTTCATCCAAAATAAAGCTCGCACGTTCAGCTGCATCTTTTTCTCCACTATTGGCCCATGCATCTATGATTATAGCATAGCTCCGGACATTCGGTACTTCTTCAACATGCTTTTTTTTATCATTTTTTTGCAAATTTTCATAAAACTGTATCATACGGTGAAATAATTCCTCTGCTTTTCTACCACTTCTGCTTGTTTTACTTTTTGCCCATGCATCCATGACAGAATGAAAACTGATCATATTAGGACAAATAGGAGGGGTTTTGCGCATATGCTTTTTGTCGGTAGTATTTGGAATTTGCTTACTATACATTTCATAATGCGATATCATTCGATTTAATAAATGGTCTGCATTCTTTGCAGCAAAATGTCCTCCATCTGATTTCGCCCAAATGTTTAGCACGATGTTATAGGTGACTATATCTGGTTGATATATGCGCATATTGCTGTTAGGAGTATTATTAAAATGTTCCATTTGTTCAAGTATGCGTTGAGCTAATTGGGCAATATCTACTTGTGTCAAATTTAGTACAGATGTACCTTGCTTCCTATTTGGATTTCGTCGACGACCTCTCAATTTTGAAAGATCTGTCAAACATTCGTTGATTTGTTGTACAGTAAGGGTTGAGCTTGATTTATCAGCATTATTTTTCAAGTCTGTAAGGATCGCATTTGCCTCCTCTATTGCCGAATTCGTTTCATTCTTTGTTTGACGTTTTTCCACCGAAAGTTTCGATGATGTTGAATGAAGAAAACGATTGCCACTGCTGTTTTTGTGCGTCTCGAGTTTTGATGGAATTCGGATAAGACTACCAACACTTTGATAATTGCTATTTAAATTTGTTTGAAGAATCAAAACAGTATGAGACGCTCTATAATGGCCATTTAGAAGTGGCTTGAAAGGGTAACGAAGATACATGGATGTATTCAACCAGCGTCTATTCTCAGCAACTCGAATAGAAAGGTCCTTCGCAAGTAGTGCATTACGATACGAGATATTCATCATTTCGTAAAACCTCATCATCTTGATTTTTATACAATGAATACCTCTGTCATTCCTTCGAGATAAGACTGACCCCCACTCTTTCTTCTTACCAACCTATTGCATGTTTGTGTTGTTGAATGTTCTCATAAAAAACGATGGAGACCAATTTAAAGAATATGCGTTTTTATGCTACAGCAGCAGTAGGTACTCCTGCTTGACAGTATCGAACCATATCTAACCCTAACCCTAACCCTAACCAGTTGGAAATAATTAACTGAGACATCTAAAAAAAAAATAAAAATTGAAAAGCGATGAAAATGATTTTGTGAAGACACTTTTTCATTACTTGCTGATCTATAATGTTTCAAAAGCCTCCCAACAATATATTTTTGAAGAACTCATAAAGAGAAATTGCATTCAAGATAATTGAATAGATAATTATCTATATATTAATGTTTCAGCCGAAAGGTTGACATTTTTATCTTTATTATTTTATAGATCTTCCCGGAAGAAAACACGGGAACTTGACAAAGAAAAAAACAACATTTCCATTTCTCTCTGATGTTTTTCCACTCGTTTCTCAGTAACATTCAAACTTGTTAGATCACTGTTTTCATCATTGTCACCTCCATATGTATCAATTGACGAAGCTACCAATGGAAAATTAGCCGTACCTATAATATTAGGCCCCGTGGTTGACTTTTCTTCCTGCGCCATTTTCTTTTCAAAGATCTGCTTTGCCTCAACATCAAACTTTTCCTGAACAGATTCTTCCCACTGTAATCCGCTGTAAAGGTCATTCTGCTTCAAAATTCCTAACAAAAATGCCGTACCCATTGCAAAACCGTCATCTGTGAAATATGCATCTCGAGTTCTATTCTTTTTGTGTAACATCTCTTTTGCCCTGATGCTTGCTTCCATCCAACTTAAGGATAAAGCTGGAATCATTATGTGGAAATTATCTAAATGACCTTGGCTTGCATCATCCAGGACTTTACGGAAAACTTTTAACATAACTTCGACATAATTATCATCTGTTCCATCTTGTAACATGGTGGAAATAACATCATCAACATTTTTCGCAGCTTTTATTGTTTCTGTGGAAAATTGAGATACATTTTCTTCAATTTCAGCTTGTTTCATCGTGACTTCTATCCGATGCTGAAATTTAACCCCAGAGTCAGAAATAAATAAGATACCTTCGCTACAAAAATTCATCCTCGCAGACCGGATCATGCGAACGAATCCGAGCGCATTGCCAATTTCAGTAAGTAACGTCCGAAAACGATCCAAAAATGTGTATCCATCATCATTCAAATCTTGCTTCCGTATGTCCCTAAGAAAAGTAACGACTCTATCAAATGGATATGTTTTATGAGTTTTGAACCATCTTCTTTCTTTCGAAAAATAAGAAGATATATAATCATCTCTCAGAAGTTCAGAAAATTCTTGGAATTTCTTCCATATGAACAGCATATTGAGGTGAGACGAATTCTGAAACAGAAAAACACTTTGAATCCGTAGCTTAACGTACCATCGATAAGAGCTTGTAACTTGAGTTGACTGCTGTGCTTAAAATTCCTAGTCCATGTTGTCTAAGGGAGGCCGTTATGCTATTACTTGTTATCGTTTTAAGATACTTTGCCCCACGATCGGGACTCCTCTCGATAAAATTTTGCTGATTCAAATTGTAATTGTATTTTTGCACAAATTCTATAGAAAAAAATTTAATTGACGTTTGAATTGAAACAAAGAGCATGCTTTCATGATTCAGATTTTGCAAGAAGCTTACCTTCAATGTTCGTAATTATATCTAAAACATCAACTCCCTGTTCCAAACTACCCATTGGAAGATGATTATCAGATAATTCAATATCGTATTTTTCTCTCGCAGAATATCGCATTTCAGTATAAAAATTGCTATCATGAAGCTTTACTGTGGTCAGATTGTAAAAGGATGCTTCAAGATATTCTCTAACTATTGCCTTTATATCGACAGTGACCCCACATACCTGCAATGGCGGCATTTCTAAGAAGATTCTATATTTTTTCATTTTATTTAGCTTCGGATTCTCCGTCGTAAACGGGTCTAAATGCTTGCTGTGGACTGAAATTCGAAGGTCATTTTCTACTTCTATACAAATCGGGTTAATCAATTTTTCCCTCAGATTTTCATCAATCAAGTATGATTGATATGCCTTGACATAAGAATTAAATTCAGAGTCATCTTTGTTATCTAAGTGTGGGGTACATTGTAGAAGGTATCTTTCAGGGTCTGAAAAAGCTGCTGTTGTTAGCTGTAATCGAGGAATTCCGATTGAATCTCCTACCTCAAACAATTCATCAAGGAATACAGGTAAGAGCTCTTGGTTAAAGTAAAGAAATGAACAGTCACACGCTTGACGAACACACACATCAAGTGTTGCAAGCGCGCCAAGTCTACGAAAGAGAGAGTTGATACTGATGACATCTGGGGTGTAATATCCTTTTAATATTTTTGGATCTGAACATACGTTTGCTGCAATCTCAGCTATGAAACTTCCAGAAAATAATGAAGATAAGGCGAATTCAATAAAGGATGTAATAAAGCACATTTTACTCAGACATTTCTCTCAATATTTTACTTACCGTCGTGAAGAACTATACGTTGAAGAGCCTTTGAGAGTGGCCTCCAAAACAGACATACATGCATTAAGTATGCAAACTTTTGACGGGTGTATTTTTGGGGTTGATCTATCAGATGAGGCATGATGATCGATGACAGATCTATGAATTTTTAAATAATACTTTGAGAGAAAGTTGAAGTATGTCAATAATTGTAGCGTCTTCAGACTTACCTCATGTCATCGAAATGACTAAAGATAGTGCTAGCCATACTGCGCAAAGAAGCATGGTGAATAGCAGTAACTGCAGCTCGTCTCCTAGAACAAATTGTTTTCTCAATAGCCTTCATTGCCTCGCAAAGGCACCTTAGCGGTGATATCAGGGATGAAACAAGAGGCACGTTCATAACTTTATGCATTGTAAGTAGTTGTCTCGCAAGAACGGAACATCGTGAAGCTAGAACTAGGCCCTGTAATAGAATAACAGCTTTTGCTTCGACAGAATGTTTTGGGGAGGGGGGGTCATCAGTAATCCCGTAAGTTCCAGATTCTGAAGCAGAAATACCAGGGGAAGCTGCTAATACGGCATCCGCAGTTGCAATCCAGACGACAGCAGTACGGTAAAATCCCATAGCTTGTGCAGGGAAAGCCACGTCGTACCGCTTAACAAAATCAATGATCTCAATTGGAGAATCCAAAGGATCGAACCAACCCTTCGATTCAAATGGAGCATATTGCGACATGAAATCCATTGGGAAGAATGCTAGATCTCCAATCAAATTTACTATGGGACAGAGTTGTGGAAAAACCTTCATTAACTGTTTATGAAGTTTTGAATCAGGAATAGAATTCGATGGGACAAGACGACGGTGCAATGCATAGAGCCCATATACTCCAACCATATCCCTTCTTTCCATGATTTCACTATTAGTGTCCAGTCTAGAAATTTTACGGTCATACAAAGTGCTGATAAGTGTTTTGACTTCCTTATGTAAACGGAAATTAGTTCTGAGGGATCCATTATTGTTATTGCTGGAAATGCCACCAGGATCAAGATTTTGCTCGATTGCAGTTAAAAAACATCTGGACGACATGAGAGAGAAATCTAATTGTACTAACATTCGTGACAAAGATTCCATATCGGAGGAAATGAAATCCTAAACATGTTACAATCTATGTGAGAAAGTCAATGTCAATAAATTATGGAGTATCCATGATGAAACTTACTTCTTGCATTTGATTGGATTTATCTCTAACCATTGTTTTATACAAATCCCACGCTTCAAGTAAATCTGTATTAGAAGCAATTGCTAAATCAATTGTAATAAGTAGCCTCAAAACGGTAGCCAATGCTTCTGCAAGAGGATACAGGTGAACATCATCGAAAAGAGGTTGACCTTCACCTCCGAACTCAAAAGAGTGAGGATTAGGGGAAGAGCAACATCCTGCTATCTGACAAATCATATTCCGTACCAAGCGTTGGCAACGAAGGGTAAAATTATACAAACCTTGCAAAAAGGGTAAAAATTTACCCATCCTGAGCAATAATTCGTCTTCTCGTTGACTAATTGCGTCTTCCCTCAGCATCTGATGTGTTGATTTAGAAACCTGGTCATTATATGCAGACAATGGATCTGGTCCAAATAAAAGAACAGCTGGTATCAACGTTGACGTTGCAATTTGATCAAACTCGGCAGCTTCGTCACAAAGATATGCTAACGCAGATATAGCTTTAAGGGTATAATTATAAGACTCATCATCTCCTTGATCTTGAGTATTTAGATCAAAATTTAGAGCAAATGGGTTATTTTCATCCATAAGCTAAAACGATCAACAAAAAAGTCAATATTATAAATGTATTTCGAGATGAGATGTTCAAATTTTCAACAATTTTAGAAAGATGAGAGCTGTAAAGCACTTACCACTTTTTTCTCTATTGAAGAAGCAGTTTCTATACCAGGAACAATACGACTTGGTACTACTCTTTCCGCTGGATTTAGATTGAGGGCTGAAACAGAACAACCATCCGGTGAAAATGCTGATGAAGCTGCACCGCCACCATCTAATGGAGTGCACAAAGACCTTCGTGATGCTACTAGCCCAATTCCTATTCCTTCGCCGACTCTATTTCCATCATCAGAAGTAACATTGGCATGACTTGCTGCTGTACCCGCAATAGATTGACGAGTACTGCCTCCGTAGGATTGTCCTCCTCGTCTTTTTTGCTTTTCTTTTGATTGAAAATTCGAAGTATTATCATTTTCGGTGGATTCCTTCGGATTTGAAAGCGTAGCTGATTCGGCTGCAACTGTCAAAGATGTGAGATTAGATAAGAGCGCTTCATGGGCTGCTGCCACCTGCCGCAGCCGTTGAGAAATAGCAGCAGTTTCATTTGATATGTGTTCAAAATTTTGCATCTTGTTTCGTTGGGGTTAAGTCTTGGTTACTTCTGAAAATAAGTGAAGATATTGGAGATGCGATGTTGTAATTAGATACCAACTCCTTCGCTTTGCTCTCAATTTTAAGTATATACCGATATATTTTCTACGTAACACGACTGACAGAAACAAAGAGATCTGAAAACATCACGTTTCAAATTAGCTCACATTTTTTACCACCCGAAGTGAAGGTAACATTTAAAAAAGCTTAGAATCTATCTCTAAAAAGTTTTTTACTTATCAACTAAAAATGCAGGCATCAAAATTTTCTACTTTGACTTAACTCCAACAATATTTGCATTCCTCTTAATTCCCTACACCTTTTCATGCAAGTTTTATTATTTTTCACAAGCTTAGCCAAGCCAGACGCAGCATTACGTACCAAAAGATCGTGCAATTGAGCATAATTTGATATAAGGCACACAAAAGATTCCACTAACTTTATTGCTAGATCACCTTTATAAAAATGTATGCATGAAATGATGACCTTTGTTACATTTACAAAGAATGCAACATTACTAGCAGCAACTCCACAAGGTGTATTTTCTTTTGGATACCTAAATGGTAAACATACAGAGTTTTTGTCAACGACACCTTTACTGTTTGTTTGTGGACTCGGAAGCAGCTTTAATAATACTAGAGGGAAAGATTTCGAATTCTGGTTGTCCTCTTTATTATTTGAATAGAACGAACCATCGATTGTGGCCAAAAGCTGAATCAAATTCTTGCATATAAACCCTTTAAGGTGATCATCTGTAACTAAATTATCTTCGCGATAGGCTGAAACAGTTTTTGAACCATCTTCCAGATTAAATTTTGAATCGAGAGTGATCTCTGTAATCATTACAATAATTTCATCAAGACATTCTTTTCGCATCAAAGCTTCCATTCCAAGCTGAAAGTGCGTTATACATCGACAAATCAACTTTGAGGCCTTGTTTCTCACTTGTAATGATGACATTTTACGATTTTTCGATGTCATTAATCCAATTAGGATAGATATACCGTCACATTCTACGATTGCTTGTTGCACAGACTTGTCTGATTCTACCGTCGCATTGGTCAGAACAGTTAATGCTGATACTCGACAATCTTCCCCCTCAGATTTGAAACTTTTTACCAATGCAAGTAAGACAACAACGACAGTGGGAGTTTTGCTTGAACTATGTCCTTCAAGATTAACGTACAATTGCTTTGAGAAAAATGAGCGAAATTTTTCGATAGCCGATAGATTCATAAGATAATCAATCAACGAGCACTTCACGTCTTTTAATTCGGCGGAAGCCTTTGATGACGGTGTTTCGTTATTTTTCAACAATAACAAAAGTATAACGATCACGCATGCTATTGGGTGATTTGATTCCTCTACAACGCATTTCAAGTTCTTCGCACAATATTTATCGTAAGATTTGCTCAAAGAAATCCGCAACTTATCAGAGCTACTTAATCTAACTAAAAGCTTTATGCACTGTTTCGTCTGATTCGCTAGGTCATTCGAATTCATACGTCTCCAATCTTCTACAAAAATATGCAAAAGGATTCCTATTGATCGTGTAACCTGGTAGTCCCCAAGGATACACCCAAATTTTTCTGTGCATGTGCAGTCTTCCTCAGCCTCTTTCAAAAATGTGTGCAATAATACACAAACTGAACATTTCACATCATTGCTAAAAAAAGAGCCCGCATCAATGATTAGATCCCAAATAAATTCTTCATTGATATTATTCTGTATTGATATTATTGCAAGGAAAAAAATTAGGTCAAGATATAATAAAACAAGTAAGCACTTTATCTCTACGAATTTCTCACCTCAATGGCAACTTTTTCTGCACGTTGATCACAAATTATTGCGACATTCAATATTTTAATCAAAGAGAGAAGCTCGCAAATTAGCTGATTCCTTGATCTACAGTTTTCCTTTTCATTTTGACTCTTGACCAATCTTTTCATATTTGCCGCTTTCTTGCATATATTGGCGAGGTATCCACTAGTTCTAAAGTATACTTTACCTAAATCAGAACCATTCAGAATTTCAATAAGGAAAGAGCCAAGAGAGGGACTCATATCTTTGTTCCATACATTTCCTAATGGTTTGAAAGACTCAAGAATACTTGAGGACCCGTGTTGATTAATTTGGTTCATCAGCAAATCTATTGCATATATAATGTTTTTTGTACATTCTTTGGGATTGGTCAAATCTGGATTAAGTGCATCAACAATAATATGCAGCCTATCTGTAAACTTTGATACTTTGCCATTGCTATCAGAGAGAATAGTGTTGTTTTGGTTTTCTATAATAGCATTCTTAATCCTAGGTAGCGATTGAATTAAATTATGCAGTTCATCTTCTTTTTGTTGAACTCCAATATCACCTATATACCAATTGTGCAAAGCTAAAATTTCTTGGTTCCTCTCATCATTTTCGAGACATTTTTTGAAATCAGATAGAATTTGATCAGATGGAGACTTTAAATGAATCATAATCTTTATTCTTTGGAATATGGCTTTCGTTGAATATGTTGATCCACTATCAATATGGCATACACGGCTACAAAACTCAAGTGCATCATTGTACTCTTGCATTTTAGCATAACATAAGGCGATGTTTGTCAAAAGTTTTACATTGTACGAGTCATGCGTCATTGCTTCTTTGTAAATTTTTATAGCTTTTTCGTATTTTTTGTTTCTAAAAAGCTCGTTTCCTTTCACTCTCTTAAGAACACTTTTTGCCATGTTCTCTTTCTGAGTTTTTTGCCGATTTTCGATATCCTTTGTCATACTTGCACAAAAATCAGGATTATTTTTCTCGAAAGTATTCATTTCAGCTAATTCTTTGATCTTGTTTTTTTCAGCTATTTCTTCTTTTGTGGCTATATCATCGGGCATATAGTTAGACTCTGCCCAGCGAGAATAGTCCGAACTATATTTTTCAATGATATGTTGTTTACAGGGTATGGAGTGCTTAATTTTTTCCTCATTGGCAGGATACATATCCTTCTGCTGCCTAAATAATAGGCAAGAAGCACCTTTCCACCACTTTTCCTTCTCAATTTTTTTTATTCGTTTCTTTTCTTCCTCTTCTTTTTTATCAAGCTGGAGTCTTACACGTCGTTTCCGCTCTTTCTCGATTTTCTCTTGTTCCGGTGTAAGAATTCCATATCTTGATAGATCAATATCTTTCGGATCTACTCTTCCGGATGCTAACTTACGAATGGCATTTGATACTGCATTAGTTTTCTTGACCCAGTCTAGGACCTCCTGATTTTTAATACCAGTGCGACGTTCAATATCCAGAAAAGCTGTTGGATCGTTCATATTGGAACTTTGATGGCACAATTGGAAGCTTATAACCAAGTAGGTCTGCAGGAAATAAGTACAATTTCAAAATTTTGCCACCTGGCATTCAAACCAAAGGTCCTACATAGTAAAGAAAATCTGCTGTTCTAAATTGAATCGAGTTTCTTTTGAATTTAGAAAACTAAATTAAAATTTGAAAATGTACTTCAAACTCATTTTATTGAGTTCAAGTCATATAGAATTGAGTCGATCATGAAGCAGGAAAGGACGGTAGGGCCAAAATTCTAAATGATTTAATTGGATTCTGCACTCCTTTTATTTCCCGTTAATTTGGTTTCAAAATTGGAGCTTGTCCATCTTATACTGCTCGAAACAAGTTTGAGGTCTTCTTACACATTTTCATCTTCAACATAGTTGTGAGACATCAACCATCACATCTTGTTCGACCCCCAAGTTGAAGAGGTGAAGGGGGTATGTAACATTTTCGACCGTCCTATGTACATTTTAAATATGAGTATTGTTATTGCAGTCCTGCTAAGTTTGAATTTTAGATAATAGAAGAGAACTTATATATGGATTTAAATTTCTTAAGCATATTATTCAACGTTGTGAATTATTAAATAATTTAATTTTATTTGTGTCCATTACGCCTAAATGAAATTTATACACATGAAAATCAAATTTGAAATAATGTTATGATATGATTAGATTCTGATTACCATACACTATTCATTTTGCCCTTATCTCTATGACTCTTTTTAACAGATTTTTCCTTCTCAAGTTGTCACCGAAAACAAGGAATAAATTCTCTTTTGTCAATAAGGTTTATTGATTTCATTTAAGAGGTTGACGATTAATAATCTTAACAACTTGATTGAACCTAAGAAATCTTAACCATACTAATACCGAAGAATCTATTTCAATTACCAATTCTTGAGCATAAGATTTCCTAATTGCGATGGGTCAGACTCCAACTCCAACAGCAAGCACTGTAGCTACCGAAACTTGTGGCTCAGGAAGAACCTTTCGTAATTTTATAAGGTCCTCTATATCCTCCGAAGAAAATAAGGAAATAATATTAAGCCTTTCGAGGAGATTTTCATCGGAGACTACCACATTATCGGATATTCCTGGCTTTGAGCACGAAGTTAGAAGAAATCTTCAAGCAGAATGCGATTTTCTTTATATACTAAAAATCGCAATTGTGTTTGATAACACCTTTTGTCAGGATCACGGTGGAGAATCACAGAGTGAAGCCGTTATTCGAAAGATAATATCAGAAGTTTCTAAAGTCTACGAATCAACAATATGTCTAACATTTCAGATAAATTATTTAGTAGGTTTTTGTGATGATTCCGCAAATGCTTTTTCAGGTTTGAAAGATATCACAAATCCTGAAGAAAGGTTACGAGAGTTCAAATTTGCGTTTGATGCGAATGCAGATCTGGCTCCTGGTGAAAAAGGGTTAGCATATCTTTTTAGTGGCACTTGTGCAGATTTATCAGGCGATGTTGCTGGTGCTGCATTTTCAAGAGTCCTGTGTAGATTACCAAGAGATGGCTATGGCATTTTGGTATATTCTGGCATAACAGCAACAAACTGCAAACAAGGTATGACACTGATATTACATGAAATAGGTCACAATGTTGGTGGATTTACTGGTCATCCGTATGGTGCAAGTGGAGAATTGATAATGTCGGACACATTTTGTAATGGATGTACAAGTTTTTCTGAAGTGGAGAGAATAGACCTTGAGAAAGGATTGTTTCGAGTAGATCAGCCAGAAATACTTTGTGTGCAGGAAACAACAGAAGATCCAACACTCCCACCTACTACACCTCCTCTACGTGTTACGTCGCCTCCAATTTCGGAATTACCAGTTCCTATACCAGATGCACCACCTTTCATAATACAACCGCCAACTTCTGGTCCCACTTTTTCGCCAACAGCTAAAACCCTATTTCCAACTACACTACTTATACCAGAACCGAGATCTACTGGACAATTCCCTATTGCTTTGCCATCAGCATTGGGTAGTGGCGCATTAGGTGGAGCTTTATGGTATTTGAAAAAAAGGCGTGGAAAATAGAAGTTTATGGTATCTTATATCTCCAAGGGATTGTAACACCACACTTTCGATGTATTTGAAAAATGATCATAATGCCATGCTACTCTTTATTCCATATTTAAGTGGAAATTCTAATTACTCTTAATAATTAATTCTGGATAAGAAAAAGTTTAGAACCTACAAATTACATAACACGGAAATATTGCAAACGTATTCATTAATATCATATGATCACTATCAACCGTAACTTATTTTGCAATGGATACTCCCTCTCTAGTGAGAAATTGTGCATGGAGAGTTGGAGAAAAGAAAGCGTAGATTGACAGCAGAGTATAAATTATTTGTTGAATAAAAATGTGAGAGCCCAGCCCAAACCCTCAAATTTCTTAATTTTTGTCCTAACTCTAACCCTAACTCTAACCCTAACTCTAACCCTAACTCTAACCCTAACTCTAACCCTAACTCTAACCCTAACTCTAACCCTAACTCTAACCCTAACTCTAACCCTAACTCTAACCCTAACTCTAACCCTAACGAGAAAATACGTAAATCTTGCTTCAATTCGGGGGGTCAGGAATGGGGGTCCTAATACAGAGTTTGCGTTTGCGTTTGGGTTTGCGTATGTTCGATATATGAACAGAATATTCTTTCATAGCCATTGAACAGTTAATTTTACAATTTTTATTTTTTATTTTTATTATGTGAAATACAATGAGTGCAAAAACTACTATCTCCTGCCATTCCATCTCTCGACTATTAATTACGGTACAACAGAAAAAGTGATTGATCAGAGAAAAAATATATGAGGCAGGAGGAAGATTATCTTTGCTCAGCACGAATAATCACCTTTTCCCCACAAATAAATCAAAAAGCATAAAGTTATAATGTCTGATAACGAAATCGAAGATCTTTTCGGTGCATTTGAGGAGGATGAAAACGACAACGATGTTGGTGAAGAACAAGCAGAACCACCTAAAAAGAAAAAGGCGGCAGTTTCTCAGGACGAAGAGAAAAATAATGATATCGAACATGAATCTGAAGGGAAAGATGAATCTATGAATGAGATCACGACATATAAATCAAGTATGACTGCGTCAGAAATTCTTTCTGTAAAAACATCAAATGTCACCAATATTAAAAATGTCAATTCAACAAATTCGGGCAGCATGTCGAACAAGGCAGAGAAAAAAGAAAAATTGAAAGAGGTGCCTAAAAATAAGGAACAAAAGGCCGACACTCGAGAGATCTCTACCGGTACATCCCACGACAAAAGTATTCGGTCTTATTCTGCCATCCCAGAGAACTTTTACAATCAGGATCAGGAAAATCAAGAAGAGGACAAAAAAGACTTACCACCCGCCAAAGTGTATCCGTTCGAGTTAGATCCATTTCAGAAGCAAGCTATCGATTACGTAGAAAAGGGTGAATCAGTTCTTGTAGCTGCACATACTTCTGCTGGAAAAACTGCCGTGGCCGAATATGCTATCGCAAAAAGTTTGAGAGATGGACAGCGTGTGATATACACTAGTCCAATTAAGGTATGCAAATGATTGAATGCTCTGTCTTTTGATCTCTTTTATTAAGCTTATTGATTTATACAAACCATTTTTGTTTTGTAATATCAAGGCATTGTCAAATCAAAAGTATCGCGATCTCCAAGAGGAATTTTCGGATGTAGGTCTAATGACTGGAGATATTACCATTAATCCATCTGCAACTTGTTTAGTGATGACAACGGAAATTCTTCGATCTATGTTGTATCGTGGTTCCGAAATTATGCGAGAAGTTGCATGGGTTATCTATGATGAAGTTCACTACATGAGAGATAAAGAACGTGGTGTAGTTTGGGAGGAAAGTATTATCTTATTACCTCATAAAGTGCGCTTTGTTTTTTTAAGTGCAACAATCCCTAATGCTCGACAATTCGTGAATTGGATTGCCAAGATTCATAGACAGAAGTGTCATGTTGTGTATACAAATTATAGGCCTGTGCCTTTACAGCATTATATATTTCCTGTAGGAGGAGATGGATTGCATTTGGTTGTGGATGAAAAAGGAAAATTCAGGGAAGGTAATTTTCAAAAGGCTATGGCAACTTTAAAGGGTGGAGATATGGACTCTGCAATGGGTGAAGCTTTATCTACAAGTGGGAATGGAAAGGCAAAGAAAAGAAAACGAGGAGGTGGAGGCAAGGGACAATCTACGGATCTCTTCAATATCATTAAATTGGTAATGGAAAGAAATCTTAACCCCGTAATTGTCTTTTCTTTTTCCAAGAAAGACTGTGAAAAATATGCACTCGAGCTTAAAAGTGAAGATTATAGTGATGAAGTCGAAAAGGATCTCATCTCTCAGGTGTATACAAATGCGATTGAGAGTCTTAGTGAAGACGATCAGAAATTACCTCAGGTAGAAGCCCTTTTACCGTTATTGAAACGAGGTATTGGAATTCATCACGGAGGTTTACTTCCAATTTTGAAAGAAATTGTTGAGATTTTATTTTCGGAAGGGTTGATAAAATGTCTTTTTGCCACTGAAACGTTTGCAATTGGAATCAATATGCCTGCGAAGACGGTGAGTTTTTCAAGGCAGAAGAATTTTTTTTATCTACTCTTTCTAAACTTCAACCAATCAATTATCAATAGGTTGTATTTACTAATACAAGAAAATGGGATGGACAAGAGATACGTTGGCTTACCTCTGGTGAATATATCCAAATGTCTGGACGAGCTGGTCGACGTGGAAAGGATGATCGTGGAATTGTTATTCAAATGGTCGATGAAAAGATGGAACCTTCGGCATGTAAAGGAATTTTATATGGTGACCCTGATCCTTTGAATTCTTCTTATCGTATTTCTTACAATATGCTCCTCAATATGATGCGTGTAGAAGATGTTGATCCTGAATATCTTCTCAAAGCTAGTTTCCATCAATACCAACAGGAAAGTGAGGCACCCGCGTTGGAGGCAAAAGCAGATGAATTGGACCAGGAGGCTGCATCAATTACAGTAGGAGACGAGGAAATGGTTGCTGAATATCATGGAATAGATAAGCAATTGAGTATAGCAAAAGAAAAAATGATGAAAATTATAAGGCGTCCAGAATACATGACTCCGTTCTTAACTTCGGCTTCGTTTGGTCGATTACTTGATATCACTATAGATGGAGAAAACTACGGATGGGGAACGCTTATTTCCTACAGAAAAAAGAGAGGAACAGAAACTGCTGGCAGCGCTGGGAAATTAGCCGCCCTAAATGGAGCTCCGCAGCATACCATAGATGTTCTTGTACGTTGTGTAGATCGTCATTTTGACAACATAGACGAAGGAGGACATGCAGAAGAGATCGAGCTAGCTAAACAAGGAGTACTTTGGAGAGGCACGGCTCAAAGTTGTCGCCCAGCTAAGGAAGGAAACGAAGAAGATAAGAAAGTAGAAGAGATGCGAGTATTCACTATTACTTTAGACAATATTGATCGCATGTCAGCCGCTCGATTGTTTATTGACAAAAATACGAAAGACGCCCATAAAAGAAAAGCAGCAGGACGAGCTATAGCAGAAGCTAAACGTCGTTTGAATGGAGTAGTGCCAGTTCTAGATCCTGCAAAGGATTTAAAAGTGAAAGGTCCCGAATTTGATAAAGTTGTGTCACGTGCAAGTGCCTTAACAGAACGTCTTAAGGCTCATAAATTGTCTGAAATGGAAGAAGATGAACGTATGGACCGTTTAACTTCATATGGATCCAAGGCAAACTTAATGGAAGAAGCACGAATAATTCGTAAGGAGGCTCGATCGTGCCAAACAATGGTAATGAAAGATGAATTAAAGAAGATGAAACGTGTTCTCAAACACCTTGGGCATGTGGATGTGGATGGAGTTATTCAAACTAAAGGAAGAACAGCATGCGAAATCAATACTGCAAACGAATTAGTAGCTGTAGAGTTGGTTTTTAGTGGCATTTTCAATGATTTGAGTGTGGAACAGTGTGTTGCATTATTATCTTGTATGACATTTGATGAAAAAGTTAAAGATGACGATCCTACCCAAGGCTTGAAATCATTCTTAGCCAATCCATTTAATAAGCTCAAAGAAAGCACAAGGACTGTGGCCAAAGCAGAAATAGCTTGTAAAATTGATGTCAACGAAGATGACATGGTGGACAAATTGAACCCAGGAATGATGGAGCCAGTTTTCGCATGGTGTAAGGGAGCAAAATTTGTGGATGTACAGAAATTAACAGGGTCCTTTGAGGGAACAACAATTCGCGTTTTAAGAAGATTAGAAGAATTGATTCGACAACTTACTAGCGCAAGCAAAGCTATTGGAAACCATGAATTGCATGCAAAATTTGAGAAAGGGAGTGAATTGATCAAAAGGGACATTGTTTTTTGTAGTTCTCTCTACCTTTAATTTGTTAATATTCAATATCACAAAAAAATTTCAACAAGACTTTCTATTGATTTTAAAAATGAAATTACTTCATTTTTCACTAGACTCCTGAAACGTATCCAATATAATACGTAGAGCATAGTCTGTGGCAAGAACTTCTTCACGTTGCATTTCTGTATCGCATGCAACTGTGAAGTGACTAGGATTCTCATCGATAATGTTCTTTAAACTCTCTGATGTAACAGATGGAATATAAGCATGATGGCAGAACATTGCCATTTCGATATCATTGTCATCATCGCACAAACATATCCAGTTGTGAGGAAACCGTTTTTGTTTATAGGTATTGTCTGAGACATTGACTTTGCTGTGTAAATACTTTTGAACAAGATATTCACAACTGAAGAATACATTTAAGAGCATTGAAGATCCCAATAATTCGCGGGTAAGCGTTGTTTTGGTTAAAGAAAAAGTCACATGATAATTATACAAATAATCCAATTGATCATCAAAACCTTACCAATTCTTTTTTCCACTAGCAGCGGGATAAAAATCAATACAGCCTAGATTAACACTGCAATTAATGCCCTTAGGAACTTGACTTGGTAAATTTTGAAAGAATCCAGGACTTGTTAAGAGTTTATCCGATGTTTGCTGTTTCAGATTCACTCGGAAATTTGTTGCGTAACCCTTGGTGTCTAACACCCATCCATCTTTGACTAGATCCCTTGCAAAATCCCATAGCAATCCACTACGTTGTTCAAATGGAAGTACTTTTTTGGAAAAATCTGTATTATACAAATGTTCTTCTTTATTTTCATATCCTTGTGATCCTGCTGCATTTTCTTTCTCCATAATTTTTCGCCAATCCATATCTTCGACTAATTGAAAGGGTGGAGATAATGTATCCTTAGGATGAATTATGATCTTCTCATTATCAATATCATTTTTTGTGTTTTGAATTGGAATGGAATAAAAGATTCGACCCCCACCTTCAGAGCAGTACGCATCTGCGACAGGGAGATATGGTAATCGAGAGAGTAACGTGGAAGTTCTCATTCCGCTGACCAGAACAAACTTGGCACCCTTTCTTCGTATTTTCAAACAAAGGGACAGTGTTTTGTATGATATGACCCCTTTCATACCAGTTGAACTCGGTGGAAGAAATAAGAGTCCATCTTGATCATTTTCTTTGGTTGAACTTTTGCTTGGATAATGCACTAATGTTCCATCCACATCACTGAATACAATCTGGATTTGAGATGATGATGATCTGTCGTTTTCAACGGTAGCCATACTTGATTGATATTGTTGCAGGTTCTTAGAAGTTGATGGTGTGGTCGAAGAAGTAGCAATATGTGTTGGAGTCAAAATTGCTAATATCAGAAGTAGTAAGAAAATCTTTGAATCAAATTTTATGTGATCGAATCGTATCTTTGATGTCATTTATTATTTTGCAAATCGGTTCTAATATGTTCTAGATCTAATAATGTCGTTCGTGGCGGTGCTTGGCCAAACACTTGAAGATGGATGTAACGTACCTAAAATTGCGAAGATTTCATTCGTGGTTGTACACGTAACTCTTTCTGCTTGCAGACAACATTTTATTCAAAATGATTTGAGAAACAAAGCATGCTGAACCAAAACTTTTGCTGTCAAAAATAAAATTGAATCCTTTTGCAAATAATGATGAAATCGAGCTGAGCTTTTGATAGCTACCATAATGAAAAGTAATAAATACATAACTACAATATGAATATGGGAAAAACTAAAAAAATCTAATGAAGTTGTCCTACTATAACTTAAAACCTGCACGCAAGCTAAGCTTAGAATTGATCGGAAAAGATCAAACCCGTGTAATTCTTTTATAATCATGATAAAAAGAGTTGATTTAGACATCCCCAATAAAGCAACTACTGAGACTTGAAACACCACGTTCATCTATAAGTGAAAGAGGAAGATCGGATAATCCCTGGGATAAAAAAATTCAATTGAAGAAAACAATATCAGTTAAAAGATACATGAGTCATCAACCGATTCATATGAATATGGCGAGTCGAACGTATGCTTACCTGCCAATCTGGGAACCAACCGCGAAGTAAATGGTACAATGCAAACCAATCTGCAATTCCAAGAAGACCCAAGAGAATTACAAAGGCAGCCACACCAATTGTCTTTCCCAATCGAATGTTCTTTTCCATTTCATCCATATCATTTCTATACATTTGAAAAATTGTATCCGCTCTCCCAGCCATAATTTGGTTCTTATTAATACCGATGGCAAGAGAGTCAAAAACAGCCCTTACTGCCATAGGAGAAACATCTTGATTTGCTTCCACCAAGCTCTCAAATTGAAGATAACCTTGATATTTTCCTGGAAATTTTTTTTCAATTTCAACCGCGGTCAAATCGTTGTTTAGAACTGATAAGACATCATCGACATACACAGGCTCAGGATACCCAAAAACATTCATTTCTAATTTGTGGTGAGTTCCACGTAGTACACAGTATTTATCAAAAGAAAAAGTAAACTCTACTTACCGGCTCCTCCGGAACCTTTACCAGATCCGATCAATGATTGTGTGCTTTTCCATTGGTTCCACGTTTTTGGGATAACTTCACGACCAAGAGAAGCTGTTCCTGCTGCCCCAAAGAAACAAAGTGCAAATGCAGCTCTAGCAGCCTTAATGTCTTCAATGGAGAGACTATAGGCATCAACAGGAAATGGAGTATCAACCACAGCACGAGAAGTGGAAGATTTCACTCCATTGTTTAAGTGAAAGGTTTGTGGTAGCTTAGGAACAAATCCACTGCACAAATCAGTAAATAAGAAGAGAATAGAGAGATTTCGAGTAAACATATCTGATCTGTGTAAAAATTGGTTTCTTGGAATAGTATTTCTTTGGCCTTTCCTATATTAAAATGTTGTATCTCATACGTCTTTGGAATAAAATTATGGCAAAATGAATTGTCATACACCAAAAAACTTCAAGATGTAAAAAGCTTTATGTATCATACGAAAGATTCCAAAGTAAATGTATGCATCCATTGGAAAAAGTGAAAAGTTGAAGAAGGAAAGTTGAAGCCAAATCTCAATATATAGCAACATTTGATGATATTGATCGCTTACGTACTACTCAATACTAAAATTCTAGAAATAAGGTCGTAGACTACCGTATATGTAGTTCTGCATTAAGAAATCTCATGGTATCTTTGTAGAAATTACTGTACCCTACGTCATGTACATGAACGAAGCGTGTCAATAAGAGATCCTAATTTTTAATTACACTTTCCAGCAGCAGATGACAACATTATTTATGTGTGTCGTCGCACGCTAACGGGGCCTTATGCATGCCCGAAGTCTTAACTACTCGGGGAATAATTTCTTGTATTTGAATTTATTCTATTTTTCTTTTTCTTGATTTTCCTGATTATATTTCGTTTGTGTATCATTTGCAAAGATGGAGAGAGGTATTCAATCAACATCATCCTCTGCCCTTCCAGCGGACTTTGACCCAACACCTGAAGAAAAATCTCTATTGGCAATATATGCAACTGTCCGTCTGTATGAAAAAGAACGTGATAAAATAAAAGAAGAAGCCGCAAAGGCAAAACTGCGTGCCAAAAATGAGTTATTTCGGCGTCGTGACAATGAGAAGGGATTATCTGATGCGGACGAAGATAACTATGATCAAGAGAATGGTTCGAATGATGAAAATATAAGTGCACCAACAGCTAAAAGAAGAAAACGATCTAAGACATCTTCTGCAAAGGAAGGCAATGGGGTTTCAGCAGATTCGAATCCAGCGGAGAGTGCCTTCCTGAAACAAGATTATCCAGAAACAGGAGAATATGACGATGAATCTGATCCTGAGATGGACGAAGCAAAGCTGAGAGCACGTAGACGTAAGGAGAAAATAGATGAAATGAGAGAGAAATTATCAAAAGAACGTGAAAAGGAAGATGAACGTGTCAAACACTTACAAGATGGTGGAGCAGTCGATGCCTTTATGATGGAAGACGATTTGGTGCTCAAAAAGAAGAAAAAGAATTTATCACTGGGTGTAGGCCCTTCACTTCTAGACTCGATTGAAAACCAATCCACCCCCCCTCACGATTTTAGTAAATCATTGGCGATGCCAAAGGCCAGTATTCACGGAAAACAGATATTTCCTTCCTCTACAACTGTATCTGGTGATGATTGGTCACCTCCACAAACGGCTACCAATCCTTCGGATGGAGACTTATGTCTAGAATTGAAAGACTTTGATTTATCTCAAGCACAAAGCGGTAACGGAAACAATACAATTGCCATTAAATTTGTAGCTCCAGAAGAGTCAAAACGATTCAGTATCAACATTACAGAATCCCAAAACAATAATTATGCGGATGTTCTCTTCCACTTTAATCCTCGTCAACGCCAAAAGGGTGGTCAATTAGTAATTAATGATAAGCAGGATGGCATTTGGGGTCAAGGGATCAATGTGCCACTTTCCATATTACCACTCATGTTTGGTCAGACGGCATGTACATTGATTTTACAAATCAATGGTGAAGGGTTTGATGTTTTTTTAGATGGGAAGCATTGTGTGAGATTGGAACATCGAAAACAGCTTCCTAAAAACAATTGTTCATTAAAATTGCAATTTCCTAGTACGGATGATTACGGGAGTAAGTTTTTATTTTGTATCAATCCAAGTTTGTTTGAATCAATTTGAGGTTCGTTTCGTTTGCTCAATTTCGTTTCTCTGGTTCGTCACCACAAAAGGTCCCGAGAACTGGAAAGTGTACAAAGTATGGTGGGGAAATAAGAAACCAATGTTTGGAGATTTAACAAATGTACCTGGAGTCAATATTTCCAGTTACATTCATCCCAAGAAACTGTTTGTCAGCAGCCTTACAAAGATTTATTCCGAACCAGAAGTCGAACTCCGTCGTGCCGAACTGGAACGCGCCTTTCGAAAATATGGTGGAGCACAAGGTTGCATTGTCAAAGTTCCTACCAATAGTACTTTTGCCTTTGTGGAAGTGGAAACGAGTCGAATGGCAGATGCTGCGTTGAGAGAGATGGCTTCGACGTACACAATGAGTCGTGCTAGAAGAACGAAACAGGAGATGTTACAGGAACAAAGAGAGGCTTCTGGAAAGGACAAGGACAAGGAAGACAAGAGAGAATGGGATTAACTCCTATATTTATTACAACATTTTTTAGATAAGCATATCTATAGTTAATGATTTTAGCATTTCATTCTTTCTTTAAACCATGTAAATGGCTACATCTGCAATTACTACAACCGAGAAAAATATCGCCATTTCTCTTCTCAAATCAGCATTCTGCCGGCCTTTCCCTTGCTCCACATGCAAATCCTCCTTAAAGCTTGCCAAAATTTCCTGTCCAACTTGATCTAATTGCTTGAAATGATCTTTTTGTTCTAAGAGAAACTCCGATAAGGATATCTTTGGTTGTAATTCTACATATCGTTTTTTGCCCCCCACAACAACGGAAACAGTATTATCAGCTCCTGTATCCAATAAGACAGATTCAATTCGATTGTTTTGATGATTTTTCTCCGCCCAAGCATATATACAACGTAAACGGTGTGGCGACTCAGCTTCCTGTAGAAAGTGCCTTTCCAGAGTTTTGGAAAATAATTTCAATATGCGTTTCTTTGATTTTTTCTCTCGTCGTTTTTGCCTCCATCCCATGGTGGATTCGAGGGACGAAGAAGTGATAGGTGGAGACTCAGGTGTTGGAAAAGTAGGTAAAGGTAAAGTGACAGGATGTGCCTCAACAGCCTCCACAAAAAAAGTGGGCAAGGCATTGTGAAATGGTCGCATTGTATGCTCAGCTACCTCCGCCATTTGAATCTCGTCGAGTAAACCGTCTTGATCGTAGTCGAGTATATCCCACCATGCTTTGACAGAATCATGACATGATCCGTGGACGTATGATTTTAAAATGGAATTGACTTGATTCAGTGATACAGCCGTTATTTCAGGTGGTTCTTGTCCTTTCGTTGCTGCTCGATCCATATCTCCATCAGTGATTGTCGTTATGGTTTCCCAGGATGACATCAAATGCTCCGATGCTGCTTTGAGAAGCAATGCTTGATACAGCTGAAGATTAATCTTAAATGCAGAATTCAAAATCTCCGATTGTTCGGAAGTAGTTCCGAAACTTTCATCTTCTACCTTTGATTCAGCAGTTCTCGGAGGATCCATGAAATCTCGAATCATTGCTAATGCCTCAGGAGAATTGGATATCTGTATAATTTTGTCTGCTTTGCGACTTACATCTGTTAGATATGCCTCAAATTCTGTTTTATTGACATAGCGATCCGAGCCAGTATCATCATTGGAATGTGCATTTTTCTCACTTTCATCCAACCAATCTAAAATTTCCTGGAAAGAAGCTGAACACAAATAATCTTCCCATCCTTGATCCTTTGCTTTCATTATCACCTTTATCCCATCCGCCAGATTCAAATCCATTTTTTGTATAGGATTCGCAGCATCGTCTAATGAGAATTCGTGCTCTTTCAATTCCGCCTTAAGCTCGACGATTTTATCTTTTTTGGCAGACGTTTGAGCCCATACACCTCCTTTCAAGGCAGCTTCAGCATCAACGGTACCAAATTCTCCCCTCTTTTTACTCTCTGTGGCTTCATTACTGTTCACAGGGATAGCGTTCGACATAGGACTATAGCCTAATAAATTGGATGACAAATATCGGCATTGATCCTGTTGCTGCTGCTGTCGTCGAAGAGCCGAACGATTCGAAAGTGTTACGAGGTTTCTGTATAACTCCCTATTCCGAATACTGCGATGAATTTGAGAATAGATTATATTCATTTTTTTGGTTCGATGATGATTGAAATAGTCTCAGTGTAGTTACTTCCAAAACATGTACGGTACTGAAATGAAGGATCGCAACACGGTGTTCTTTTTCGGCAGTGTCAATTTTCGTTTCACAAAATCTCTCTCCACATTTTTATGTCAACCATTGATCCATCTTGCATACTACTCTTTTCCATAAAATAATCAAAAATTACGTCATATTCATATTTAAATATCTTCGGGTACCAAAATATATTGGGAGGAGTACAATTTAGGGTACATAAAAATATGGATGATAGGAGGGTAAAAATAGAAATGAAACAAAGGGAGTGTGGTATTATTATCTCGAATCTAGACTCCGTCTTGAGAGATAGATCAGAAGAATAACATCCATATTCGATTCACTATTATTTACAGAGTCTATGCAATTATGCTGAAATTTTTGTGGATGAATCCTGTGAATGACGATGAAATATTCTTTATGGTCCAAGAAATTCTCTGATATTTTCTTCCTATTGAGTACCACTCTTTGTCTTATTTGAATTCTTTGAATATTCAGAACTCCTGTAGCACTCTGAACTAGAAAATGTTGTTTTGTTTACTAAATTGAGCTATCTTTTCTAGTCGATTTTTAATATTCCAAGTTTTTTTCACGGATAGATAATATATTTAAAACTTGTCATAATATCTTCAGGCAACAATTCGAGGAAATAGTTGAATGGATTAAATGAAACTTTGCATTTTTTCTTACAGGTTTAGGGATGGAATTCATTCAGGACATTACATCCCAAAAGAATATGACTTCAGAATTATATTTGCTGCAGCCCCCTCGATATGGCAAAAAACTTGCCCGCAATCAATTCTATTGGATCACATGTTTTTTTAAAAATGATGCCTTGAATTAGCAACCTTTACATAAATGTCATTATTGAACTTCGAACATGATTGTGACTGGTATCGGTCTTTATGACTATAAGTACAAATTACAAAAAAACTTTGTCTACATTGGCGACACAAATAAGACGTATTGCTATATAAATATCCAATTAACAAATGCAGATGAAAGAGATGATTTTAGAATTCGTGACAGAGCTTCGTAACAAAATGTCCATTTTTTTAATACTTAACCAGTCATACGAATTGTAAGGGAAATGTCAAAGGGAATAAATTTTCAAAACGCAGTTGGTATGAGAAGTTGAGATGCCGCTATAGAGTGAAATTTAAGCAGTAACGATCTTTTGAATGTCGATATAAGCCATAAAGACGCCAAATGTATGTAGAAAGGTTTTTATTATAAAGTTAGTAGGTAATCACTTTTTTCTGGGCTTATTGAAACATCCAAAGAATTAGGAGAGCGTCTCTACAAGGAAGAGTTATAAGCACATCTGCGGTATGCGATTGTCTCTTGAAAAGAGACATAAATTGCCCATAAAGTCCTATGATCAAAAAAGTATGACGTGTGGACAATTGAAAAAAACTTCTATCCATATCAATTTATGACCTGGTTTTCTTTACCTATATAAAAAGAATTTAAGTACAAATGAGCCAAAACGAGTTCGTAAGAAAAATCTTAGAAATGACTAAAACCTTCACTTTTTCTATGCCAGCACAAAACTTCAGCGCAGATCAAATTTTTAAAGCTTTTGTCTGAAAGACTCTTCCCATAATATCTGATGAAAAGACAATTGGTCTGATTATAGATTCAAAATAAGAATTGCGCCTATATTTTTTTCTCGGACCAAGATGAGATTACGTTCTGCCTTATCACTTCTTTGTTTCGTCACCTTCAATTGTAAGCAAAACTTTACTTTTGCTTCTCCTTTGGTAAGTTCTATTTTTTGCAAGTACAAGCCCTTTTATTGCTTCTTATATAAGTGACTAAATCATATCGTTTGATTTTTTACAGGCCGAGTACCAATTACCTGGAAATAATGAAGAAATGAATGCGTTGGAATTAGAAACTTCAGAAGTACTAGGTAATCGTAACCTTCAATCATGCTCACCCGTGCATTATAGGCAGACAAACATGAATTCTTCCAATAGATTCGGATCAATGCTCTATGATGAAGAGATTTGGACTACCCATAGCGTAAAAGCTCCGATGGTTCTTCGATGGGACCTTACAAACTGCAAGATGGTGATTGGTCGTCATGCTCCGGCGGAAAGAAACTATATGTTAGTTAATGGAGGAACAACTCCCTATAGTGTACTACAATTTGACAATCTCGAAACAGCCTATAACCACAGGAATCGCATCAATAACGGACAGCCATTGAAAATATTTCAACTTGATACTAATGGGTCTCCAACCAGAAGTGCTGAAAATATTTCATATAATGGTGTTACTCAATTTAATTGGCCAAACTACGTCGATCTAGCTGGTTTGTCTGTTACTCAATTTAATTCGCCAAACAACGTCGATCCAGAAGGTTTGTCAGAGGCCCAGGCAGCATACAGTCAAGACGCATATCAATTCACTTGGACACATGAAGAAGTATGGGAAAGGTTACTCATAGGTAGTGCAGCGTATGTGAAAATGGCAAATACAAGTAATGATGTCGCTACTAAATTGGCGAGAATTGTAAATAGGGATCAAATCAGGATTATCGATGTAGCTGGATTTTACTATATCAATCGAAAAAGTATTCATAGCTCATCAGGATATTATCTATCGAACAATTTTCAACGGATTTATGGTGAAGTTGGAGGTGGTAGATTTTCTAAATGCGAAAATATAGACTCTAGCAATCTACCTTCAGTTCCAGAATCTGGTGAAGTTGGTCTTTGTTGCGGTGATCAGTGTACTATTGAAGTGTCAAAGGTTTTCAAAAGCACCCTTTGTAATATCCCAGTAAGTGATTGCTACAACCCACTTTTGGAAAGTTGTGTGGTTAACACCATGCCATGTGAAATTATTATGGCGGAACGTGTAGATGAATTGCATGTAGACTTTCCAATCAACAAAGAAGCTATTCCCACGAAGACAACTTGGGTATACTTTGGAAGATATGATTTTGATGGTGGAATGATAAGTGGAAATAATTATATAAACAATTATAGGGATCACAACTCAAATTGGGTGAAAGGGTCAGGTACAACAAGTGAACAGACCGCGGAGGCACGAGTTTCAATTCCCTTTCACGGCCCCGGAGATGGAAATGGAAGATATCTAATCAGTTTCTGGGGTGCTCGATGGCAAATTATTCAAGAAACCATTGCTATCGCATCTTTGCAAGTGATCTCATACAGCACAGGCGAAACGCTTGCACAAAGCACGGTTACTGCAGCTATGCAACCGTATGGTGTTTGGAAACCAATTACATTGGAAGTAACTATTGCAGACAGACATCTGAACGATATCGGATTGAAAATTACGGCGCTTAACGGCAGGAACTACTACTTCGATTTCGTAGAAGTTAAATATTTTTATTATGATACGCTTTCGCCAACTCCCTTTCCCACACCTCAGCCCACTCCGCAACCGACACCCCAGCCTACACCCCATCCTACACCAAACCCTACAGAATATCCTACAGAAAGCCCTACACCTTATCCTACTCCAGCCCCACCACCACCAACGGAACCCCCTTGTGGAGTGGGTCGCATTGATGTTAGAACCGACAATAAACCGCTAGAGACTTCTTGGACGTGGAAAACAGCTTCAGGAGAGTTGCTTGGTTCAAAGAGTCAAGGTTTATATAATCTCACTACCTACCTATACTCTCAAGATTTACCAATTTGTATAGGCACTTGCTACAACTTCACTATGCTGGATGCAGGTAATGATGGAAATTGCTGTGACCATGGGAATGGATATGTAGATTTTTTCGATGAAGTTAATGTAACGAGATTTACAACTAGAAATGTAAATTGGACTTCCACTTTTTCCCAAAACGTTTGTTTTTGAAGAGGAAGAAAATGATCTGGGAAAAATGTAGAGAAATAGGCAAACAAAAGCATAATTCGAGTAGGTTCTGATTGTTGTAGGAGTTCAGAACGATTTTGTAATGATATCTAATATTCTTGAAATCTTGATATTAATTTATAAAAGTTGATGACAATTGCTGATAAATTTTACATTTTCATCTTGAACAATATCTGCTGTAAAGGTATTGATATTTGTTTTTCCACTCCTTTATTTTCAGAAATGTTTCTCTTTTTCTCTAGATCTATCCCCTCAACGAGAAATTGAAGAGTTTTGTCAAAGTTCGATTATGTAAGGTATTTACTATGATATGCATTCCATACATTCGTTTGAACTTCTGAAAACATTTAATGAATTATGACAACAATCGCAATTATAGAAAGGAATATGAGAGAAGTTCTCAAATGAGTTGAAACGATTTAGTGTATGAATGATTCTTCACTGCAACAGAAGGCGAATAGCATATCTTTTTAGTGGCACTTGTGTTGAGTTAATAGGCGATATCTCTGATGCTGCATTTCCAAGAGTCCTGTGTAGATTACCAAGAGAGGGTTATGTCGTTTTGATATATTCTGGCATAACATCACCGATATTGCATGACATATGTCACAATGTTGGTAGATTTATTGGCCATCCGTTGGAAAAATGATAATGTTGGACTCATCCTTTAATGGATATACATAATTTACTGAAGTGGAGAGAACAGACCTTGAGAAAGGGCAGTTACGAGCAGACTTCCCAGAAATATCTTGTCTTCTGGAAACAATAGCAGATGTTTTACAAAATCTAGATGAAGATTTGTTTCTTTCCACGATTTCTCCAAATCTGTTATTTTTTTATCTTGGGCTGAACGAAAGCCCTTCCGACATTCGTCCTGTGTAAATATCTTCTAGCGATTTGTTGCCTCCTATGGCAACTACAGCCTCCATAACGACTGCAATTTTTCTGGGATCTTTTATTTTAACAAAAATAAGTTCCAACATTTACATTTATTACAATTCATGATCACGATGATACTGATGATCTTGTGTTAACCTCATCATCCTCCTCATCAGTAAAATTTAACTAGTGTGGTAGCAATCGTAGTTTAAGGATTTATAAATCCATTTTGTATAAATTGTATTATTTTCTGTTACATTAATTTCATCCAAAACTTTTTTTAGCATTTATTCTGTGCAAAACAGATTTGAGGTAAGGCCTACCATTGTCCAAGAGCTCCAGAAACGTCATTATCTCCATCTAAACGAGTTATAGAAGCATCAGCATCATAAGTGAGGTCCAATGAATCAGGATCTTCATCGTCATCCTCATCCCATTGAACAGAAACATCCAAATTATCCAAATCTTCGTCATCCACAGAAAATGCCCCCATTGGTTCTACACCATCACCGGCTTGGTCTGTTATTCCTGCCATTTTGGCAATTTCGAGAAATTCTTCATCACGTCTTTTAGAGAGTCTGCTTTGGTCGTTTCTCACCCTTCGAAGGAACTCGCCCCTCTGTGACGAAATTGAATCATGTTATGAATTTAGATGAGAATCATAAAATAAATATACTTCTTAATCAAACGATTATGGTGGTGTATTGCCTTGAAAGCAGATGGCCAAGAACAATCTTTTTCTTACCTCTTGCAGCTCATAAGAATCGAATCCTCTACGATCTCCACCCTCACTCGCAAATTCATCATTCGTGTACTCCTTTGTACGTTTTCCCCATCCTCCTCCTGCCATGCGAAGTGAGCAAGCATTTGAGATTGGTGCTAAAAACGGCAAGGATGAAAATCCACTCACACCGAGAGGTGCAGTGATGGATATCAATAAAATTGATCCTAGGATGGAGGTTACTTGGTGCATGATTCTCGAATGGAAGAAGTTTCAACACGTCGTATTTATTTGTTTCGCATGCGATGTTTGTGTACGAAAAGAATTCCTTCTCCTGGCAAGAAAAACCAAGGGAAGAACAGATGGAGAGGTAGAAAACCATGACGTACCACGTACTTATGAGTCCCGAATCTTTCTAACCATGGTGGAGTAGTGCCCTATATTTTATATTTTATTTTATTTTATTTTTTATTTCTTTATTTCTTGGTTTTGATTTGAGTATTTGAGTCGTGACAAGAAGATTCAGCAGCAGAATCAATGAAGACCAGCAACATCGAAGAAAGAACGAACACGTAAACAATCCGCATTTGTTTTGAGCAAGACACTATCAGTTCAAACACTAAATCTCATAGAACCCAAAAAACTGTTCACTTACCCTGCAAAACTTTCGAACTTACCAGAATTTTTGTATTGCACGATAGTGAGAAAATGAAGTTTCAATTAGGTCCACTCCTTGTAGCCATTGGGACATCCACCCTTCTCATCCCCATCATAATGGAAATGACATTCCATACAATTTTATGTCTTCTACTCATAGCTGTAGGCCTTGCTATGACTTTCTATCAAATCCAGTCAAATATACAAACGTATCTGAGCCATATTCGAAAGCAAGTCATAGAATACGGACATCAGGTTGTGTTGGACGACCTCTGTCAAAGGAGTATCAATTTTTTCAATGATTTTATATTATGTGGAGGTATAGGAGGAGCTTTTAGTACATGGATTATTTACACACTTCCTATTTTTAGTCCAGAGGACCGTTTGAAGCTCATTCATTCGTTTGCACTTTGGGAAGAACAGGAATCTAAGGTGAAAGATATCGTATTTTCACCAGGTGGTGTAATGCGATTTTTGAAATTGGAGGATAAAGATGAAGAAATTGAAGTGGATGTGGATATAGATGTGGAGGGGGACATGGAATGGAATGACGATGATTCCAGTTATGGCAGTGCAGATGAAACATCTTCACAAGAAGAAGAAAAGTTGTCAACATTTCTCGAACGAAATAACGTAAAAACCGATCTTACCACTACCACACAAACAGAACAATCCACTAACTCTTCTATTCAAGTAACTCATATGTCAGAAGAAATTCATCATAAGCATGACATTCATCCCACTTCACCAGCATATACTAATTCGGATACAGTAAAAGAAGAAAACAAAGGTAGCCTCGATCAAATAAATATTTACACGAGCACCCCTTCACCAGAACAAGCTTTGAAGCACTTTATATCCCAAAAAATTCAGAAGTATTTTCTTTCGACATGTACAAAATCTTTCAGTGAATATCAATTATCCACCTACATCAAGCCAAAACATGTGCAACAAATTTCAATCATATCTTCATTGATATTTTGTACTCAAATGTGTTCAAGTCGAAGAGCTCGAAAAGCGTTTATTTTGGCATCTTATGCACTAAGTTTGATCACATGTCTTTCCGTATCGGCATCCTCCACTTTTTTATATTACATGTTAAAAAGCGAAAAAGAGAGTAATAATGATTACAAACGAATGTTAGCTGTTTACTTGCTCACGTTCATTGGAAATACGAAGGAACAAACGCCATTTCAAGTGGTAGATCAAGAGGAATCCTTGCCCGTCGCGTCCAAAAATCATTTGATACAAATATTATCATCCTTTCAAAATTATTTCTTACCAGCTTTCATAGGTAATTCTTCTTGGAATGATAGAAATCACTTGACGAAAAGTCAAAAGAAATGGAATAGTCTTATTCGGGTGGCGTCGTTCATAGCAGTTGTTCATTTTAGCAGAATAATACGTCGAACCAGAAGGAATTTACATGCATCTATATAGAAGAGAAACTTTTAATTTATTCATTCATGATGCATAATCCAAAACGAAACAATAACTAAGAGGGATAAAAAGTATTGTTTGCAAGAAAGTTCTGAGTCCATTCTCTTGCGTGTAATTATATCTCATTTTTGAATTTAATCACATTATGCAACAAAATGTAAGAGAAAAACAATTTATTTTATTTTTTCTTGTTGATTGAAATAAAATGAAGCAGGTGCTCATCCCAACTGTGGTGGTTGCATTCCCAACTGCTCCATGTGACATACATTTTTGTGTGTTATATTGTCGTATGTAGGATTGGTTAGTACTGATTTTCAAACACCTTCGGATATGATTCGTGTCAAAAAGGTAGTTCGATTTCAAAACTTGATCGAAAGCAACTGGCATACCCAGTAGTCGAAGGTGATTCGATATCCAACATCTATCAAATCTGTTCTTACACTCACCACCTCAAAGAATTTAAAATTCTTCAGAGCTTAATATCCAGATATCATGGTTAGCGATAATACGAAGATTGGCACAGGATTGCTGTTTCTGGTACGTTTCATAAGGCGCAAGTTCCACACAAGGACTTTGTGAATCTAGGGCGAAACTTTGCCGAGGTTTTGCTCTCGTTTTGATAACATCTTTTTCCATTGCGAAGCAATCATCTCATTTTAGAATTTTTTTCTCATTGTTTTGCACGTACACAACATGGATACTGATGATATAGGGGTGCATCTTTCTTTTTCTAGGTATCATCTTCTTTTTTGATGCTTCCCTCATTGCCCTAGGAGACGTGCTTTTTATGATTGGTCTCACGCTGACTATAGGTAAGTCATTTATATAAGTCTCTGTTTTTGGAACAAATCAATTCTGCCCCAATCAGGCGTTCAGAATATGCACGTTGCTTCCATCTCATACCCGAACTTTGCACCAACGTGATTCAAACAATTTCTTTTTCATAAAAAATAAATCCAAACATCATATTTTCCTTGTGTGAATGAATATAGGACCATCACGGACATTCAGATTTTTCACCAGGCACGATCGTTTAAGAGGCATAATCGCTTTTTTCGGTGGAATATTTTTGGTCATGATGAGGATGCCTTTCTTGGGGATGATGTCACAATTATATGGCATAGTTTATTTGTTTGGTCAATTCTTTCCAATCGCAGCAGCTTCCTTGCGTGATACTCCAGTTATTGGGACTATATTTCGAATTCCAGCCATCGAATCATTCTTTCAGAACTTTGGTGGCGGAGGGACTAGGAGAGCGGCTTTGTAAAAAGAAAAAAAGTCTTGTTAGATTCCGAATATCTTGGATTTACTCATTGGTTTTAATTTAGATCTTTTACAAACGCCGATCGATGTTTACATTTGAATAACTGCTTTGATATCTATTTCTATGTCAAAAACCTGATTTAATAAACATGAATGTTATATGGTGAACGGAAATTGTTGGTGATATTAGAATTTTTCTTTCGTGCTAGTCTATTTATCATCGCAACGTAACGATTTGAATACTTGCAGAGAATATTTTTCATATCAACAAGTTAAGCTTCATTTTTCCAGACATTCAAACGATTGTTTTTTTGTCATACACCACAGCCATTTAAATTTATGTTTATAATTTAAAATGCATACTTTTTCTCCTATCTTGAATGCCTTTAAAATAAATGTGAGTCATAAAATTACTTTAATGTAATGGTAAAAGTTGTAACCATGGAAATATTGCTCGGTTCTTGTGTGCAGTTTTTTGTTGAGAGAACATGTCTATACATGACAAAATTATAATGATTCGGTTATGTTATGTTATGTTATGTTATGTCTAGTGCGTACCGCGACAAATACTGAAGCTTCACATCCCAACCCATCAAGAATAGCGTTCAAACTTATGTTTGAGTCATCAACCGGTTTATAAGCTAAGCTCATACCATCAAAGAACCGCTATCCCCTTCTCCGACTTAAATTTAATCTGACGTCATTCTATGCCCAAAGCTTGCAACAACAACCAAAAAATAAATTTTGAAATTTACCCTGCTGAGCTCCTCCTTTGGGACACGTTGTTGCCATCATTCATATTTTGTTCCCTTTTCCTTTTTTTCGGTGCTCTCTTCCTAGTTAGATGGAAGTCAAAATTATATAAAAGTATGCAATACACAAAATTTGCCATGCTAGTTTCTTTGGATCTAAAAAAATATAGTAAAAGCCATTCAGAGAACTTATATATGAAACGAGTAAAACTTAGGGGAAGGTCCTTTTTCGTTATTGCGTTAAAGTATTTACAGTTTCCTTATTAATATTGATTGAGCTCAGATCTAACAAAATTCAGTAGGAAAACAAAAATAAGAACAAGAGGCATTCTCGTTTGAGTTTTAACATCGCCCTAAGCAAGACGGTTTCTGTTATCAATTAGGCGTGTTAATTTTCGATGAGAAACAAAGTACTATGAAGTAAGGAACATAATAAGCCTGCCATACACAACAATTACTTTTTGTATCTGAGTATATTCACATGGTTTTATTTTTGCCTATGCTTTCCGCATAATTCAAAATGGTATTTCAAAATATGTTGGTGCAAGGAATCACATGTAATAAACTATATTAATTATTAAGAATGAGATTGGTTATTACACTATCTCATGTCATACGTACGACATGTTCTACAACATTTGTTAGAGTGAGCTAATTATTATTTGTGGTCATTTCTGTATGCGTAAGATACAGATGAAGACATAATGTCTGGGATTGTATTTACGTAAGTATATTGTTTCGTTTATTTAATGTAAATGACTCAACGCAGGAATTGGATCACAAGGACATTGTGATTGTTTAAACAAGCGGTCCTGTTTCAGTACCGCTCACATTTTTCTATTGTTTACTCGTGAACTAAACGAGAGTTTTTAGTTTTAGTTTTAACAAAATAAAGCACACAATTATGAATTGGTAAATTAGATTCTTTTAGTTTATCTACATTTATTTTTTGCAGGTTCAGCTGGAACTATCTAACAAACATTTTCTCTTTCTTTCTTTCTCTCTATCTAATTATTTATTTTTACAGCAAATATGGAAAAGAATCGTTAATCTTTCAAAGGCACGCATGGATGCATAATTTAGAATGTCGTATGTAGGAGTTAATGAAAGATTATTAACTCAACGAAAGGAACAAAGTAGGATAATATAAATCTGAAAACAAAATTAGACATACTTGTAATAAAAGAATGCTCAACCTCATTTGAAAACGGAATTACTTTGAAATCGAGAACCAAGTCAAGCAAGAACATATTTCTTCTTGGATTCGATCCACATAAATTTGTTCTTGTTTTTTTTAGTTCTTCTGTTTGCTTCATCATGATAAGAAAACACCCGATTGATTTACAAAATACTTAGACAACATCATCTATATATTACTTAGTACTAGCCCCTACGTGTTGGTATAAAAAGTGGAATAAAAATCGTATACATTCCGGAAAGGCCTAATACTAATCGCTCGAGAAAGTCCGTGAGTTATATCTACGACAGCCTGGAAGAGATAGACCGTGTCTACCGACAAAAAAGAAGGTATGTTGTTTCTTTTCTTTCTGATAAAAAAAAAAAGAATCCTATATTGGTATGTGTGACTATACATAATAATATTCAATTGTAAACATGCTTATTTCTATACGTTTAATACACATGTAGAATGATTATCTGATTTCTACATTTTAAGAGAAATGCAAAACCGCCACGCTAGTTTCTCTTGATCTAAAATATGAAGTAAATGCTATTTAGAGAATTTGCTTCTCATTTGTTAATCTTTTCAACTTCTCATTTTCAGGCATCTTGAATGAGAAACACCCAGAAGAATATTGGAATATCTTTTTCTACCGTAAAAATCAAATTACAAGTTATGGAATGGCTCAACAATGCTCCTCTTAAGAATCCTCCCCATCCTTTTATGCGGTGTCTCTTGATCATTCTCGTTACTAGTTCTTGCATTCTTCGTCATGTATCGGCTGAGGCTGTTTATCCCCAAT
>Ga0209092_10000442_pt1 | contig 40530 bp, 57 predicted proteins | sample FraStrMetagenome_FD_187446 | JGI IMG/M metagenome (GOLD analysis project Ga0209092, IMG submission 187446) | Marine eukaryotic phytoplankton communities from Arctic Ocean - Fram Strait ARC3M Metagenome (SPAdes) (version 2) | ecosystem: Environmental > Aquatic > Marine > Oceanic | place: Fram...
CCATGTCGCCAATCCGGCGGTTACCATAGCCCAAACCACTAGAATGGCCTTAGAGGGCCGCATATGCAGGCAAACGCCCAGATCGGGCCAACTATGAGGTACACTATGAGCAGACAAGACATAGATACGAGCTGGCTGGAACACTTAGATACAGTCATAGCCCAGAACCCGACCGAGGCGGCCTTTGCCGAGGACGTTAACCAACTAATAACTGAGATCACTTGGTCCTGCCCTGTTCGAAACCTCGGACATTCTACTATTACACAACTCGCCTATCATCACGATAATAAACCTCAGAGGAAAAGATAATGAAAATACGGATACACGTTAACCAACACATAATCAGAGCCAATGCCAAGAACGGTAGGAATGATCCAACTCTGACCGCTAAGACTTATAGACATAATTACAAAGTCCATGAGGTAGACCTGCAAGTCAGCTCAGAGGTAAAGTATGAGCCAGATCACCCACTACCATGCGGAGCAAAGGTCTGGATCGAAGCTACGGCGCAGGAAATAGCACTAACAAGTATTAGAGGAAGGGAGATTCTCCGTGTATTATAATTACCGTTTAACATTCTATGACCCATATGGCGAGTTGATGTGTCATAAATCTTTTCGTAGCAAGTCAGAGGCAGAGTCAGAGTTTGCCAGAGCAAAGAAAGCAGGACTATGGGTCAGACTATTACCCTGTTAAATACTAATACTATTAATCTGACTAAGGCTCTGAGTATTACTCAGGGTCTTTTTCTTAGTCTTACTCTTAATAGTACTCTTAGTCATACTAAGACCAGGACTAATACTCCGAGTCATATTAATACTCTTAGGCCGGGCATTACTAATAGCCCTACAATGGAAAGCCCTCCGTGGGAATTTGGCCCCTACGTGGGAATTTAGTGTGATATATTTATCACCCCTACGTGGGAATTTGTACCCTCCGTGGGAATTTGCTTGCACCCTCCGTGGGAATTTGATTTAGTACTGGCAATGAAGGAGAAAAAAGATGAGTGAAGAACTAAAAAAAGAGTTGCGTATGATTGGTGTACTAGATCATAAAGTCCCTACGGTGGAAAATGATACGGCACCCATATGGGTAAGAGACGATGTAACATTTGATGATAACGGTGAGCCAAACTTTTAGGAGAGAGCTATGATAAACAGAGATGTGTGGTTAGAGACACTAGACAAGTGTAAAGACGACTACAAGATAATAAAGAGAGAGGCAGATTTGTGGGAGAGAGAAGCCAAGCGTCTGCTAGAAGAAAACCACAAACTAAAGGCACAGCTGCGGCTGTGGAAGGGTACAGGACTATGATCGAAGTAACATACATAGACCACATGGGCAGTGACCTGAGTGTAGTCAATGCAGCTAGGGTAAGCTTTGGTAAGACACACAAAGCTATGACAGAGGGTGACACCAAGCTGATCAAATACCTAGCCAAGCATAAGCATATGTCACCCTTTGGTCATGCCTTTGCTAGTTTTCATATCAAGGCTCCTATCTTTGTCGCTAGGCAGTTGGTCAAGCATAAGTTCCTACGATGGAATGAGGTGTCTCGTAGGTATGTGGACAGTGATCCAGAGTTCTATGAGCCTGAACATTGGAGGGACAAGAGTGAGGATAAGAAGCAGGGGAGCGGTGGAAAAAGTCAGTCCCAGTACTTCCCTAACATCTATGTAAAGGAGGTGGCAGAGAAGGCACTAGGTGACTACAAGAAGATGCTAACTCAAGGAATAGCACCAGAGCAAGCACGTATGGTACTACCTCAGTCTACAATGACAGAGTGGTACTGGTCAGGCTCACTAGATGCCTTCATAGACATGTGTAACCTCAGGTGTAAGCCTGATACGCAGTATGAGACAAGGTTAGTAGCAGACTACATAAAAAGTGAGATGATCAAACTGTTCCCAGTATCAGTAGAGGCTTTAGTAAGATGACGTTTTGTGAAATTATGTACTACTTAGAAAAAATAGAAATGCACTTTTCTGACAAGTTTGCTGCTAGGATAATGCTAATAGTTCAAAACAAGGTACGGGAAGTTAATGCAAACGAGGACTTTAAAGATTGGTCACTGGACTACATATTAGAACTTAACGACAACCACAAGGAGCTGAGGCGTAATGAAGATTGAATGGCTAGACCCCTATACGTTGTACATTACACACAACAACTACATGTACTGTGTGTTTGAACAAGATGGTAAAATCATTATGGAATGTAGAAAGCTACCCGCTAGTGACTAACATAAGTTTAACATAAGTTATTACTATTATGTTTAATACTAATAGTTAAAAGCTTATGTTTAACTAAAGGGTACTTAAGGTAGATGGAACTTTTTATTTTGTTGTCAAGGGGCAGATAAATATTTATTTTCTACTTGTATCTTTGTTGCCATATGATATGTGTTGTCGAAAGGAGAACACAATGACTGAAACACCACACCAACCCTGCCCCTTCGTAGACTGTGGCTCGTCTGACGCCTTTGCGTACAACACAGAAGGCTACGGCAAGTGTCACAGCTGCGGACAAGGCTACCCTGCCAACAAGTCACACGCTACCTTTGACTGGGCAGACGATAAGTACCCGAAGAAAGAAAGAGGAAACATGAGCGAACATATCCCGACCACAAAGACCATACCCACTACGGGTGATGGCAAGTACGTAGACATGAGGGGCATCAAAGCCTCTACTATGGAAGACTACGGTGTAATGACCTACGACAACACACAAGAGTACAAGTACCCTAGTGGTGGCGTGAAGGTACGTAACCTTAAAGAGAAAGGCTTCTGGGCTAAAGAAGGGTTCAAGGGTGACGAGCTGTTCGGTATGAACTTCTTTACCGCTGGTTCATCTAAGATGTTAACCATCACTGAGGGAGAGCTGGACGCCCTCTCTGTGTCCCAGATGCTTAAGTCGGGTACCTACACTAACCCTGTGGTATCGTTGCCCTCTGCGACCCCCTCTAAGAAGCTGTGGGAGAACTGTAGTGAGTGGATCAATAGCTTTGAGAAGATCATTATCAGTGTTGACGGTGATGAGGCAGGCAATGCTATCGCCACTAAGATATCAAAGCTGTTCCCCAACAAGACTTACAGGGTGTCGCATGACAAGTACAAAGACGCTAACGAGTTTCTACAGGCTGGGGCTGGACAAGAGTTTAAGTCTGCTTGGTGGAACGCTAAGAAGTATGTTCCTGACAATGTTCTTAACACTGCTGATCAGTTCCTTAAGCTGTTTAGAGAGACTCCCGACCATCAGTTTGTGCCTACAGGTATCCAATCCCTTGACGACAAAATCATGGGACTCATGCAAGGTCACTTTACCGTCATTAAGGCACCCACTGGTATCGGCAAGACAGAGGTAATGCGGTACTTAGAGTACAACCTGATCCAACGGGATGTACCCTTTGCCAGTTGGCACTTGGAAGAGACAAAGCTTAGGAGCCTCTTAGGGCTCGTTAGTTACAAGCTGGGCATGAACGTGACCCGAAGAGACCTGATCGACGCTGGTGGTGCTACTGAGCAAGTGGAAGATGCCATTCGTCAGATAGCTGCCAACGAGTGTATCTATCAGTTCTTCTTAGGTGACGGTCAGGGTACTGAAGAGTTGTGTGAGCAGATCAGATACTTCCGTGAGGCTTGCGGTGTTCGCTATGTATTCTTTGAGCCTATCCAAGATGTAGTGTCAGGTCGATCAGAGAGTTCTAAGGAAGAGTTGTTGTCGGACTTGTCTGTACGGTTGTCTAAGTTAGCAGCAGAGCTTAACGTGGGTATCATCACTATCGCACACACTAATGATGATGGTGATCCAAAGTATTGTAAAATGATTGGACAAAGGGCTTCAGTTATTATAGACTTGAGCAGAGACAAGGAAGCAGAGGACGATCAAGAAAGAAACACAACCACCTTGAAGGTTGAGAAGAACCGCCCATGTAGTGAAGAGGGCTATGCTGGTTCACTACGGTTTAACATGGATACTTTTACTTTACAGGAACTAGACTATGGATAATATAGTACCGATAGACGATGACATGGACGAGCAGGACTACTACAAATACAACGAAGTTTATACAGTGATCGTACCAGTGCTTGACGGGACACAAGATATTATAGTAAGGTTAGGCATGGACGATAAGTACGACCCCGAAGCTTGGACACTACTGGGCGCCTATGGGGATCAAGACGGAGAGGTCTATGACCTCAACATAGGGCAATACTGCATGGCTATAGAGTTAGTGCAGACAATACACAGGAGATTGATATGACTACCAGTAAGGTGTGTAGGACTTGTGACGGAACTTTCCCCCTCACAGATTTTCACAAGCAGCATGATATGCGGGACGGAAGACGCAACGAGTGCAAGACCTGCTATAACTTAGACTTAAGTGTTAAGGCTTGCTTGCGCCGAGGTTTTGCTTCTTTGAAGCCAGCCGCTTGTGAGTGCTGTGGTAAGGTGACAGACAAGCTTAGTATTGATCACGATCACAAAACTAAGATGTTCCGAGGGTATTTATGTACCTCTTGTAACAGTAAGATTGGCTATATGGGTGATACCCTACAAGGTGTAAAAGACTGTGGCGCACATCGGATGTATGTGGACTATATGAAGCGTTCGCAGTGGCGTATGGGATTTACCCACAGCGCAGGGAATAAGTACAAGCAAGGGATATAACTATGACTGTATTCGATATTGAAACTGACGGGTTCTTGGACAAGCTAACCAAGATACACGTTGTAAGCTATAAGACCCCTGACATGGCAGACCCTGTGTCTATGTTTGACTATGATGAAATGCGTGAGTTCTTCTTAAGTCAAGACACTCTGATCGGTCACTTCATTGTAGGCTTCGATGTTCCTGCTATCGAAAAGGTCTTGGGCATTACTATCAAAGCTAAGTTGATCGACACCTTAAGCATCAGTTGGTACTTGTCGCCAGAGAGGGCCAGTCATGGTCTTGCCTCTTATGGTGAAGACTTTGGTGTGCCTAAGCCTGTAGTAGATGACTGGGACAACTTGTCGCAGGACGAGTATGCTCACCGTTGTCAAGAAGACGTTAAGATCAACTTTCGTCTGTGGTCAATACAAGAGAAGAAGCTTGACCGCTTGTACATGCAGGAGTCAGAGAAGGTTAGGTTCTTGTCTTACCTGACAACCAAGATGCAGACTGCTAGGGAGCAAGCTGACAACGGCTGGCGGGTAGACTTACTTAAAGCTAACGCCCTGTTGATTGACTGGGAAGCAGCCAAGTCAGTTAAGGTCGATCAGTTAGTGCAAGTCATGCCTGAGAAGCAACACTGGGTTATGAAAAACAAGCCAGCACTTGAGCGTATGACCCTTAAGAACGGCCTACCTTCTGTTGCTGCTACTAAGTGGTTCGAACTACTGGCTGAAGCTAAGTACCCTATGACTACAGAGAGCCTACGGGTGCTACACAAGACTGATCCAGCCAACCCTAACTCACCAGATCAGGTGAAGGACTGGCTGTTCTCTATGGGTTGGGAGCCCTGTACGTTTAACTTTATTAAGGAAAGTGACGGCCAAAGTGTACACATGGTTGAAAGGAAGGTACCACAAATCCGTAAGGACGGTGAGCTGTGTAACAGTGTTAAGCGTCTTATAAGTGTCAATGGTGATGTAGCATTACTGGACGGCCTTACTGTGTTGTCGCACCGTATTGGTATCATCAAGTCTTTCATCTCCTGTGAGAGAGGCGGGTTCCTTAAGGCTACCATTACTGGCCTGACTAACACGTTTAGGTTCAAGCACTCACGACCTTTAGTTAACCTACCATCGGTGGACAAGCCTTACGGTAAGGACATTCGTGGCTGTTTGATAGCAAGGGACGGTATGACTTTGTGTGGTGCTGACATGGTTAGTTTAGAGGACACTACCAAGCGTCACTACATGCAACCTCTTGACCCTGACTACGTTAATGACATGTCCAAGGAAGGGTTTGACCCTCACCTTGACCTCGCTAAGTTTGCTGGTGCTGTAACACAGGAAGACATCGACAAGCACAACTCTGGGGAAGTTAGCCTTAAAGCTTTACGGAAGAACTACAAGGTCGTTAACTATAGTGCCACGTATGGTGTAGGAGCCCCTAAGCTGGCACGTGAGACAGGTCTTACACAAACGGCAGCAGCTAACCTACTAGAAGCTTTCTGGGCCCGTAACTGGGCAGTACAGAGGGTGGCTAACAATGCTAAGGTTAGGGAGCTTATGGGTAAGTCGTGGATACAAAACCCTGTGTCAAAGTTCTGGCATGTGTTGCGTAGTGACAAGGACAGGTTCAGCACGTTAAACCAAAGCACAGGCGTCTACTGCTTTGACACTTGGGTTAGCCACGTCAGAAAGTCTGGTGTTAAGATACTTGGGCAGTTCCATGACGAGATCATTGCAGAAGTACCAAAGGGAGAAGAAGCAAGACTATCTAGTATGCTAAAAGATGCTATGAGCTGTGCCAATGACAGTGTTAAGCTGAACCTTCCGTTAGGTATAGATCACTCTTTTGGTAAAAGTTATGCAGAAATCCACTAAAGGGGGTTGAAAGACCCTTACTACCTACTATATAATATAAACACTCAACAAAGGAATATAAAATGAGTAAAGCAAGAGTTATCGTAATGAACGGCTTCGTGGAGTATGCACGTGTGTTCAAAGAGAACATGGATAGCAACCCTGACTTCCACCCTACAGGTCAGTTCAACATGAACTTCTATCCAGCCACAGATGCAGACCTAGAAATGTTCTGGGAAGCTGGCGTAGCAAAAGAGTTCCGAGGCCACAAGCGTCTTAAAGACCCACGCAACGGTGATGGCTATGGTATCGGCCAGTTCATTCGCCTCAAGCGTGACAATGTAAACCCCGTAGCAGAGGCACTGGGTGGCGCCCCACAGGTTGTTAACTGGTCAGGTGATGAGCTGACTAAGGGTGCAGCTTGGACGTTCGCTGACGGTGAGCTGGGTAACGGTACTGAAGTGCGTGTCAAGGTCACTGTCTATGGTGAAGGTGATCGTACAGGAAGCCGTGTCGATAAGATCGGCGTGATTAAGTTGGTACAGTACCAGTCAACTGTGTCAGAAGATGGCTTCTAGGTGAAACTTATCACCCTTAGCCAAGAAGCATGGGGGCCTGACGATAATCGTGAGGCTTCCTACTCATCCTCTAATGTAAACACTATTGAAGACTTCCTAGACCACTGTCAGAACGTGGCTAGGGTTGCTGGGTTCGGAGACTTAGCTATAGGCTCAAAGTATATGGGCGGAGAAGAAGTATGGTCCCAGTTTTAAAGACTATCGTGGATGGCGACATAGTGGCATACCGTGCCGCCGCCCACAAAGTAGAAGACAAAGACGGTAAGCGTGAGTGTACTTCGGTAGAAGCCCTAGAGTATGCTAAAGCGTTTATGAAAGAGATACTAGCAGAGTGTTCCTTCTACAATGAGAAGGGTGACTACTCAGTTTACTTAACTGGCAAGGGCAACTTTCGTTTCGATATTGCAAAGACTGCGGTCTACAAGGGAAACAGAAGTGATAAGCCTAAGCCTAGTATGTTACCAGTTGTTCGTAGGTACCTGTCTGAAGAGTGGGATGCCATTACCTCAGAGGGAGAAGAAGCAGACGATCTAATAGCTATAGATGCAGCTGACACTGGCTATCGTGCAGTTGTGGCTACCATCGACAAGGACATGCTGCAAATCAAAGGCCTTCACTACAACCTGACTAAGAAGACCTTTACCTATATGGATAGGTTTGACGGACTACACTGGTTCTACAAACAAATCCTTATGGGGGATGCAGCAGATAACATCAAGGGTCTACACAGGGTAGGTCCAGTTAAGGCAGAGGACATGCTAGTTCATTGCACTAACGAGAAAGAGCTGTATCACGCTGTGGTACATCGGTATGACGGAGACGAAGAGAGGGTACTAGAAAATGCCCGACTACTGTGGCTCAGACGAACGGAAGGAGAGTTATGGGTTCCGCCGCATCATCGAAAGCCAAAGGCCGCTTAGGTCAACAAGAGATACGGGATAAGATACTGAAGACGTTCCCAACACTAGAACCTGACGATGTTAGGTCAACGGCTATGGGCCAACAAGGGGAAGACATACAGTTAAGTCCAAGGGCAAGAGAGCTTATCCCTATCTCTGCTGAAGTAAAGCGCAGGAAGAACTTGAAGACTATCTATGACTTTGTTGACCAAGCCAAGCAAGGCGGTGAGTATGAGCCAGTAGTTTTCTTTAGAGCAGACAGACAAGAGTGGCTAGTAATAACCAAGCTAGATCACTATATGGAACTAATAAAAGGATGGAAGACATGACTATAACTAAGTTACTAAGCGCACCCAAAGTAGATGAACGGGGTTTAACAAAGGTTTTTGTTGAGTATTTGGGTAAACCTTTAAACATGACCCTAGCAGATTACTCTGCTAAAGCAGTTGTAGATCACTTTAAGCACACGAACACGCCTTACATATTTGGCTATGAAGGCGCCTAATGACTAACTACCATGATGATCACACGCTACGTGGTGTTGTGGAAGATTTTGGGCTACTTCAACTAATGTTAGACGCTGGTTTGACACATGATGAAGTAGCCCTTCACTTGCACCACACAGGCTTAATAGATTTAGATGAATACTTAGACGATAAGGAGTACTGAGATGATTACGCAAGACGATATAGACGCTTTCATGGAGATGAACGATGACATTTCTATCGGCCAGTTTCCTATGTTTGCTGATGCAACAACACAAGAGATGGTTACACAGTTTGTTGACCACATGGGTCAGCCTATGGACAAAGAGTACAAGCTGGGCTCAGACCTAGAGGACTTTAGGTTTGCCTTGATCCGAGAAGAGTTCTACGAGACTGTTGACGAGACAGAGCCACACGCCAGATTAAAAGAGTTAGCCGACCTAGTGTATGTAATATATGGGTATGCGGTTACCTTTGGTTGGGACTTAGACGAAGCCTTTAAGCGGGTACATGAGTCCAATATGTCAAAGCTGGGTGAGGATGGTAAGCCCATTAAAGACCAACACGGTAAGGTTATGAAGGGCCCCCACTATAAGCCACCTAATCTGAAAGACTTAGTATGAACTGGGTCACTAGATACTGGAAATACTTACAGACTTGGCGACTACACAGAGAGACCATCAAGCAGCTAAACACCTTGCCTAACTCTATACTAAAGGACATAGGCATTAACCGTGGTGACATTAATCGTATGATCTGGTTAGACGAAGACATTATTCAACGAGGAAAGAACACAGATGAAAAGTAACTACCTACCAACAGACTACCAAACCTTTATTGCGACCAGCCGTTATGCTCGGTGGCTTGAGGGTGTTGGACGTCGAGAGACTTGGGGAGAGACAGTAAACCGGTACATGACTAATATCGCTGGCAAGTACTTAGCTGATAATCCCGATACTATGGAAGAGATTGAGTCAGCTATTCTTAGCCTGTCTGTTATGCCAAGTATGCGATCACTTATGACTGCGGGTATTGCTGCTGAACGTGACAACACTTGTATGTACAACTGTAGTTACCTACCCGTAGATGATCCTAAGTCTTTCGATGAGGCTATGTTCATCTTGCTTTGCGGTACGGGGGTTGGTTTCAGTGTTGAGCGTCAGTTCATCAGTAAACTCCCTGAGGTTCCTACGCTTTTCGAAAGCGAAACGACTGTCGTCATCAAGGATAGCAAGGAAGGCTGGGCTAAAGGTCTCAGGCAAGTGTTGGCACTCCTATGGGCTGGTGAAATCCCTAAGTGGGATGTGTCTAAAGTTCGCCCTGCTGGTGCTAAACTAAAGACGTTTGGTGGTAGGGCTAGTGGCCCTGCACCTTTGGTTGATCTGTTTAACTTTGCAGTCTCTACATTCAAAGCCTCACAGGGCCATCGCCTGTCAAGTCTTGAGTGTCATGACCTTATGTGTAAGATCGGTGAAGTCGTTGTTGTAGGGGGCGTTAGACGGTCTGCTATGATCTCTTTAAGCAACCTGTCAGATGATCGTATGCGTTACGCTAAGTCTGGGGATTGGTGGAAGACAGAGCAACAGAGAGGCCTAGCTAATAACTCTGTAGCCTATACAGAGAAGCCTGATAGTATGTCCTTCATGCGTGAGTGGACTGCACTTATGGAAAGTGGGAGTGGTGAACGTGGTATCTTCAACAGACAAGCATCAGTTAAACAAGCTGCAAAAAATGGCCGTAGAGAGTCTTGCTATGACTTCGGAACAAACCCCTGTTCGGAAATCATTTTACGCCCAAATCAGTTCTGTAATCTCACAGAAGTGGTTATCCGTGCAAACGACACTGTGGAAGACCTTGCAGACAAAGTCCGCCTTGCGACTATACTTGGAACCATTCAGTCAACCTACACACACTTCCCATATCTGCGAAAGATGTGGCAGTCCAATACAGCAACAGAGCGACTGCTCGGTGTGTCACTCACAGGGATAATGGACAACAAGCTAATGACACTGGCTAATGATGGCCTGTCAGAAACCTTGGAGCATTTAAGGGATGTGGCTATTTCTACTAACGCTGAGTGGGCTGACCGTCTTGGTATCCCTCATAGCACTGCTATTACTTGCGTTAAGCCCAGTGGAACAGTTTCCCAACTGGTTGACTCAGCTTCCGGGATTCACGCTCGTCACTCTCCCTATTATATCCGTACTGTACGTGGAGATAATAAAGACCCACTGACACAGTTTATGATAGATCAGGGTATCCCTAATGAGCCTGACGTTATGAAGCCTGATGCTACTACAGTGTTTAGCTTTCCCATGCAGTCTCCTCTGGGCGCCGTCCATACTGCTGACATGACTGCAATCGAGCAGCTAGATATGTGGCTGATGTACCAACGTCATTGGTGTGAGCATAAGCCTAGTGTTACGATTAACGTCAAGAAGGACGAGTGGCTAGAGGTAGGTGCCTTTGTGTACAAACACTTTGATGAAATGTCAGGTGTATCGTTCTTACCTTTCAATGAGCATACGTACCAACAGGCGCCCTACCAAGACTGTGACAAAGACCACTACCTTGCGATCAAAGATACCTCACCTAAGAGTATCGACTGGACTAAGTTATCTGAGTACGAACAAGAAGACAACACCAGTGGTATGCAGACTATGGCTTGCACTGGTGACGTTTGTGAAATGGTGGATATTACATAATGACAGAAGTAAAGAAACGGTTTGAGCAAAGTTTATACGATAGGTTTGACAACCCTGCTAAGGTTAAGCTTATCGAAATCTTGGAGAAGCAAGGACACACAGTGTCTAACGTCAAAGAGAACTACTTTGCAGATGTAGAGACTACAAAGAAGGGTATCATCTATTACTCAGAGGGCGAAGTTAAGAGGGCATGGAAGGAGGAATGGCCCGATGATTGGGCAGAGATACGGATACCTCACCGTAAAGAAAGGCTACTAAAGAAGTATGACAGTAACGTAAACTTCTATGTCTTTAACGTCCACTTAACACAGTGCTGGATGATCAGGGGGCAGCAGATGACAGAGGAGACTGTCCGAGGCGCCAAAGGTAGATACATTCAAAAGGGGGAGTTGTTCTACCATATCCCATACAAGGAAGCGGAGTTGATCAGACTGTGACACAGCAGCAACCCAAGACAAGACGTAAGACAACTTATAAAGGTGCAGATCAGAAGGCAACTTCTGGCCTCACCCCTAAGACAACTAGGCAGAAGGAGTTCATAGAAGCCCTTACAGACTCTACACAGGTCTTCGTGTTGGGACCAGCAGGTACAGGCAAGACTTACATCACCGCCACAGTAGCTGCTGATCAGTACACTACTAAGAGTATTGATAAGATTGTCATTACCAGACCCCACGTGGCAGTAGGTAAAGACTTAGGGTATTTGCCAGGGTCTTTAGAAGAGAAGACTTACCCTTGGGCCTTACCAGTCTTAGACGTACTCATCAAACACTTGGGCAAGGGTACAGTGGAAACAGGTATTAAGTCTGGTAATATCGAGATGGCACCACTGGCCTTAATGAGAGGACGTAGCTTTGAGAACGCCTTTATCATAGTTGACGAGACTCAGAACATAACTACCCACGAACTTAAGATGCTACTAACTAGGGTAGGGGAGAACTCTACTATCGTCCTTAACGGTGATGTCCAACAGTCGGACTTAAAGGAAGCAGACGGCTTGTCTAAGGTGATACACCTAGCTAAGAAACATTTGTTGCCCGTATCAGTTATCGAGTTTGGGGTTGACGACATAGTGAGAAGTGATATATGTGCCCAATGGGTACGTGTTTTTATGAAGGAGAACTTATGATATACGTGTATGTAGTAATACTCAGCATGTGGGAGGACGGGGTACCTGTCTACTCGGTGAGAGCCCCTAATGCGGTGTATAAGACGGAAGAGAAGTGCCAAGCAGTGAGAGAGCTAAACATGCTATATTTGCTTGAGACTTCACCAAGCCCTACAGCAGAGTTTCGTAGTCTTTGCGTAGGGATGCAGTTTCAGAACCAGAAGACTAAAGGAGATTTATAATGCAAGTTAAGGGTACAGTACAAGCGGGTCAGGCCAAGCTCGTCATTGGAGAGGGTGCCACGTTTACCCCAAGGGGCCAACCCGTTCCCCCTCTAGAGCCTCCTATGAAGACGGTACAAGAAGTTAAACCGACAGATAAGGACTGACAATGGCTAAATGGAAAGAAATGACCAGTGACTTTGACAGTGACATGGTTAACCACCCGCCCCACTATGGGACAGGCTACATTGAGTGTATTGACTACATCGAGGACTTCTTAACCGAAGAAGAGTACATCGGGTACCTACGTGGGAATATCGCCAAATACTTACACCGATGGCGGTACAAGAACGGTATAGAAGACCTGAAGAAAGCCGAGTGGTACGGTAGCAGGTTGATGAAGGTGGTGGAGGATGCCTGATGTTATGTCTATAGTCCTTGTTGTCCAAACCTTGTTAATACTCTGGCTAGTAGGAAAGGTAGATAGGCTAGAGAAAGACATAGAATTTAAGATGAAGGTTCCTATGTATGCCCTCTTTAGACACTTAGACGAAGACCACGGCAAATAAAAAAAGCCCCCGTATCCTTAATTGGACGCAGGGGCTTTACTTTGTGTATTACTTATTGTTAATAGTCTTCAGTATTAAATCCGCTTGTTGTTTAATTAGTTGTTGCTGCTTCTCTAGCTCAAGGTATTGCTTGTCTAACTCTGACGTTTGCGGGAACTCTAATACCTTACCGCTTTCCAAAGAACTTACTCACAGACCTCATACCTATGCTGGCACTAACGATACCACCTAAGGCAATCTGATACCACTGGGGCATAACCTCAAGTGAGGCAAAGCCACGTGCTACTATGTCGTTGCCCCAATCTCCACAGAACGCAAGTATGAGAGGTATACTGAACAGTAGGGTGATCCATTCGTCCTTCCAACTGTTCTCAGTAGACTTCATAGCCTCTATGTCCCAGTCAATCTCACCAGTAAGCTGCTTCTTCTTGATCTCAGCTTCGGTCAGTTTGATCTGTGTCTTACCATCTATGACGCTTGTAGCAAGCCCTGTAAGGCTGCTTATGAGGGCTCCTATCATTTCTCATGTCCTAACCATACAGCAAAGGCTCCGGTCATAGCACCTGTCACAGTGGCAGTCAGAGCAGTGGCCTGTGAGGTCATAGCATCAGGTGGTAGGTGCATGAACCAGAACAGTACTTCGATATACATATATGTCATAACCATCATCATAAGACGGGGCATGATCTTCCAGTGCAGAAATCTTTCCATAGTCACGGTCATTTATCGTCCTTTCAATCCATCTATAATTTCTTGTGCAGAAGGCCTACGTTTCTTAAAGTCGTAGACGCACTCAAAACTCTGAGGACATTGTCGGTAAGCTGCCCCGTACTCATACTTAGGTATTAAGGGTGTGGGGTAGTATGTGGCAGAGGAGCCGTTAGGACCACGATACCAGCACTGCTGTATACCCATTATAGCAATGCGTTTCCACAACTTGCAGATAACCATACGTGGCTCTTTAGCCTGTACACCTACAGTGGAAAGCATCAGCAGTATGACGAACATCTTTACCACGAACCTGTACCCTTACCTATTAAATATACCCCGCCAAAAACAACGAATAGGATACCAAGGGACAGTGCAAACATAGCCATGTTATTTACGATCTGTTTCTTAGCTTCCATAGCCTTGTAGACAGTTTCTTCACGCTCTTTGCGTATCTGACGTCTGAGCTTTATCATTTCTTCCCAAGTAGAGGGACCGAACCTCATGTTCAGTAAGAACATCAGCTCCTTCTCCTGAGCTGCTAACTTCTTCTTATGGACAATTATGTCAAAGGCTTCCTTCTCTATACTATCACCAGCAGTTAGCTTCTCTATAGTAGAGGGGGTCTTTCTTTGTTGTCCTGCCCTATGGAGATCAGAGGCGGCTCCGAACCACTCCCCTAGCTGCCCCATAACGTCTTCTATCTCTCTGCCATGTTGCACCAATTTTTTAGTCATAGTGAAGGCAGCAGTACAGGCTGATATAGCCGTTATGGGGTCTAGCATTAGTCTCTCTCCATTACCTCAAGCATCCTTTCAAGGGACTCTTTAATTCCCTTTATGTTTTCTTCTATCTTACCTAACTGTACGGCTTGAGTAATTGAGGATGTTTCAACAGCCTTAACATCGGCACTTATTCTAACTATAGAGGCGTAGTTGGCATCTACGTCTGCCCTCATCTGTGAAATAGCCCAAACTATCATTGCGGCTTGCACTACCAAGGCAAACATAAGACTTGCCGATATATTTTTATTCATTACCCAAAGTTCATCCCCGCTAGTCACAGGGGTAGGCCTTCCAATCTAGCTGGAAGTGTGGCCCATCAGGGAACTTCTTCCAATCACCACCCCAAACAATCTTAATGTCTAACTCCTTTGCAGCTTGCTTCATAGCATCCCCAATAGGGTAAAAGTCTTCCCACTCCCATGATACAGGGTAGGGTACAACGTCTACTGCATGCCCTGTCAAGTGACGAGACTTAAGTGTGGTTGACTTACCTGTCTTCTTAAGCATACGCTGACGTTCAATGTTACGAACACCCTCAGTTACACTAAAGTCTTTTTCACTAATCTCTAATGCTCTTGTAACAACAGCAATCATGTCAGGATGTACCCCCGACAAGTTCTGCTTACTTCTTAGTCCTAGTGTGTATCCCATTGGTTGCTCCTTAAGATGGTTTATGATTTCTTAGTTCCGTACATGAGGATAGTTCCAGAAGCTATGTTTCCGCTTGAAAACTTGAACCTGATTGCATCTGTAACTTCGTTAACTGTGTGTCCTACACCAGAACTTGCGGAGGCGATATCCCCACTTGCGGATGTCCAAACCAAGTCTGATTTAGCCATTGTAAATTTATCACTGCCTGCATTGTAAACATTAAAAACGCCGTTTATTCCAGTGTCGCCAGATGCGTTACCGACGCCATTAGCACTGAAAAAACTTGTAGTAGCGGAGGAGCCTAATTTATAATTTGAGCCAGTATCGTAGTTTGAGCCTGCATCTGCGCTGACCTGTGGCTCAAGGGAAACATTATCTGTGGTGGGTTTTACATCCAAGAATACAAACTGATAGTTGCAGTATTTAGAAGCATCAAACTGAGTAAATGGGAAGTCCGCAGCACTTATATTGCCAGAAGATGCAATAAATTCCGTGGCACCACCAGTAGCAGCAGCCCAACTAATGTCTGTACCATCCGAAGTTAGTACTGTTCCAGCACCGCCTTTAGCTAGTCTATCAGTTGCACCAGAGGCATTACCATAAAGAATAGAGCCCCTAGTAATATTATCTAGCTGGTTAATTTCTGTACCTGAAGAGGTTAGGGTTGTACCCCCCAAGGCTAACGTCTGCGTGGCAATAACTGCGATATCTGCAGCACTTTGATCTAGTACTAATAGGGGTATCCAAGTATTGTTGGCTTGGTTCCTGAACTTAAGAGTGTTAGTGTCTGTCTCAAACCAAAACTGATTAGCAAACATGGTGGTAAACTCTGAGGCACCAGAAGAGTTACTAGCGAGGGCCTTCAGTGCTAGATTAATGTCCGCCCTAGTAGCAGGGAAAAAGGCATTATCTATGTTAAACTTGTGTTGACTCATATCAATGTCCTATTCTGGCTGTGTGGGCCAAGTTACTGTATGGGGGAAGCCAGATTGCTCTGTGATGCCCAATAAGGCAGTCCTGAACGCAACCCACTCAGCTTGCTTGCTGCTGCTCAAATCAGCCCATCGTAGGGGGTTAGACACCAAAGGGTCAACAACGACCTCTAGGATGACGCTCCTGCGCTCTCTGACCCTCTCTGCCTCTGTCGCTGCGGCTTCCTCGGCTGTAGGTGCGACATAGGGTATAAAGTCGTCACCAATCAGTTCCAAAAGGGCACCATTGTCTATAGTCATATCTGTGTCAGTAGGGCTTAAGTGATACTCTATCCAACCAGAGGTGCCTGTGTTTATCCACACGTTCATTCGGAGGTTATCGGGTTGGAGAGACTCTGCGTCTCTAAACTGTATATTCATCATAAAATCCTCTGCCATACCATCACGCATTGCTGCTTGGATGCCACTGTTGCTACATCATCATTACGCCCCATTTCTCCCTGACACCGATAAGAGCCTGCGGGTGCTATGTCAGACAGTCCGTGATTAGTGTTACTCGTAGCAAAAGTACTGGCAAGCCGAAGGACCGTCCCTGTAGCAACCGATCCAACGCCATATATATTTCCAGTACTATGCCCAGCGAGACAGTAACACCCAATCTCACCACCAGACCGTAGAAGCACGTCTTTCTCAGCAGTCCAAACCACGTCACCGTCACCACCGTGGTCCATTGTAAGAACCGCTTTCGATGCGCCAGCAGCTAGTGCGACAGTTTGTGAGCTGGAATTACCAACTACAATCTGACCCCTTGTGAGCGAAGGTATTTGCGCTGCGGGGTCTGCCCAACTAATGTCTGTACCATCCGAAGTTAATACTGTTCCAGCAGCACCTTTGACCAACAGAGCGGTATTACTAGACGCATCACCATAGACAAGGGAACCCTGTGCGATGTTATTAAGAAGGTTTAGCTCAGTGTTACTACTCGTTATAGCAGCGTCTAAGATTACGACATTTACCCAAGCATTATTATCACCGTTCCTAATTTTAAGGATATTAGCAGTCGTATCGTACCACCACATATGAGCATATGTAGTAGATGGTTCGGTGCCTGAGTTGTTGCTTGCGATTGCAGCTAGGGCATTGTTTAAGTCCGCCCGTGCAGATGGAAAACTCTGGTTTCCTATAATGTAGTCATGGTGAGCCATTCGTTATCGTCCTTTCCCGTAGCCCTTAGCTACATAATCTAAGGTTACAGCGTTAGTACTGACTGCACTGCCAGTGAATATGTTAATAGTAAATCCCGTTCGGGTCTTGTTTGTGATTGTATACCTGTCTCCGTCTGTCATATTTTGTAAGCCGATACCTACTGCGGGAGACTCTACGAAGGAGTTAGCAAAGGTTATTACCTTAGACCCTGTGAACGTAATGTCAGCCTCAGCGAAAGTCCTGTCGGGCATGTCTACGTTAACTGTCACTTCTTCTAGGATGGGGGAGGCATTAGAGTCTATAGTGGAAAGCTTGGCCCTAAACTCATACGCCCTTCCAGTAAAGTCAGCCACTGTAAAGGTTGACCAACCAGACCAACTAGGGTTGTTTTGAGGATCATCGTCAGTCTGACGGACTTGCAATTCCACAAGCACATCGTCAGAGTTAACTGCACTACCGTCAAACGGAGCATTTGGGTTAGCTGCATCAAAGAGTCCAGTCTGAGAATCAAACTCTTGATTACCCAGTGTCCTACCTATCTTTTGAACATAGGAGAGTCTGCTTGTAAACTTAGCACCTAAATCTATACTGTTAGTGAAGTAGTAAAAGCCCTCCAACGCAAAACCAGTAAAGGCATCAAAGTCACCTAACCTGTCATTCCAATTCTCTGTGGGGGTATCAAAAGGTGGAAAGAAGTCTAGGAGGATAGTGTCGTTTAACTTGAGCGTATCTACTAGGGTTCCTGTAAAGGCCGTATGCTCTGAGATATTTGCTACCACGTTAAGGTCTTCTAGGGCAGCAGTAGTAGTTATAAAGAGCGAAGGGTTAACCGATTGATTACTCCCACTCTGAGCCTCGTCAACAGCCTTAATAAAGTATGTGCCTGTCCCAGTAGTGGGTAGAGTAACCGTACTAGACTTGGCGCTTACCTTAACTCTAAACTCAGAAGAGTCGTATGTAGCACCAGAGGTAGCAGGGGAAAACCTAACGAGATAGTGGGCTAAGTCCAAGTCTGGTACAGGGGTCCAAGATAAGTATATGTTATCCCCAACTACGTTGCCACTGAAGTTAGTCACGTCTGCTGGTGGTGCGCCTTTAGCCTCAAGGAAGTTTTCATTATAGTACTGCCAAGGACCACGAACACCTAAAGAGTTAATAACCCTGACCCTTACATCGTAAGTGCCATCTTCTATAGGGAACACTTCAACGGACTCGTTTCCTAAAAAACTACCAGTATTGCCAATTGTAATAAAGTCACTCATGGCGTTTTCCTATACTGAACTTCTACTCCGTCAAGTAGCTTAGAGTTGTTAAAGACGTTAACTTTCATAACACCCACAGCCTTGCCCTTAACTGTTCTAAGGTCGCCCTCAACTACCACGTCAACGGTAGGTACGTCGAATGGCGACAACAGGGTAGTGTTATCTTTCTCATAGACAATGCCATCATCTACCTCATCAAAGATATTTTCAGATATCTCTTGAAGAGACATTTCAATTTGTAGGTCGTATTCCTGCTCTACCCCAAACGTCCAAGAAACAATTTGGAACTCCTTCTCTTCAAAGCCGAGCCTAGTATTCGTTATCTTTACTATGTCACCTACTTGTAGCTGAAAGGCCCTCAGTCCAAACTTTGCGGAGAAGCCAAGCTGTTGCCTGTTACGCTCTAGCATAATACGGGAGAGCCTACGAGCTTCTATAGAGTTGTCACAGAAGGGTAAGTCATAGTCCAAGGAAGACTCTAGTCCACCGTCAATAGTCAATAAGTCAGCGTTAGTCACTGGTGGGAAATCTGTTACTTGCCAGTTACTCTCAACGCCTCTGAACGTACCCTGTACGGTGTTAAAGTTATCTCTGCGAGAGTGTCTGGTTGAAACAGTAAGACCTGACCTAAGATCGTCTTCATCAAGGGTTAGTACTGGGGTGGTGTACTTAGCAACCTTCAGGTTCCACTGGCCCTGAGTGTACCATAACATTGCACCACAACTTTTTATCATTTCCTCTAGTAGTTGTTGAGGGGTACTAGCTGTGGTAAAGGCTCCATTACAAGTAAACCTTTTAGTGCTTGCAAGGGTATTGGTGTCATTACAAATACCTTTGGCAAGAATAAATGAAGCGTCATTTATATTAGACTCGGCTTCCCCTAACCCATAGCCCGACTCTGTAATATAGTCCCGTATGCACAAGGCAGGGTTGTCTGACCAAGCGGGGGCAGCAGATGGGTTCTCTGGGTCAAAGACCTTCTTACCCCTAATAACAGCCGTGATCTCAGGGACACCATTAGGGAAGGCGTCAGTGTCAAACTCAAATCTAGCATACATATAGGCGATGCCACGAAGCCTGTGTTCATTGGTGTAGCCAACACCAGCAGAAACTAGAGTAGGTTCAGCATCTTGGTCAGGGGAACCTAGCTTCATCTTAAGAGTTACCTTACCATCAAATCGAGAGGGTGAGGTTACATTACCATTAGAGGCTATCGTAACAAGTTCGTCATTGAGGTAGACCTGCTCATAGGCATCTATCTCATGTCCAGTAAAGGCTATAACTCTATGTAGGGTTACATTATCCGTTCCCGTAGTTCCATCAAAGACCCTTACAGGGCCAACTTTCATCTTACCATAGATGATCTGATGGTTCATAGCAGAGCCGGTCTGCGTTACGTTATAACCCCTATTCTTCTTATTGCCACCACCAAACGTGGGCATATTCATGTCAGGTGCCAAGGCACTCATAAGGAGGCCTAAGCCAGCGTGTACATAGAATGTAGGTAAGAACGCCGCCGCTCCACCAGTAAGTACCATAATACCCGCAGTGAAAAACGCCACAACAGCGACTTTGAACGCCTTTTTTAGACTTCTCTTTAAACTAAAACCCATCCGTACTCTTCCCTACTTAGGCGATCTGCCCCAAACTATGTTCTTATCCTGTAAGTCTTCTATGAAGTCTAAACCCTTATCATTGGGGAACTTCAACTTTTGATAAGCAGATGTGTACCGAGCGATCCTTGCCCTTTCTAGGTCGATCAACTTGTTCTCTATGGTTATCTCTATACTTCCAGAATCTGGACCTTCTGACACATTCATCTGGTCCATGAAGCCAGAGAAGACTTCTGTAAACGCAGTTTCATGTGTCCTAACTCCAAAGTATATGTTAGCTACCCTCCCCTGATAAGGTTGTGTTAGTGCAAGGGACAGTATCTCTGAGGGCAGACCACTGAGAGTAAGGACTGAACCTCTCGCAGAGAGATCGTTAGCTTCTTGCACCTCTGATATATTGAGTAAGTTACCGCCGCCAGTCCAAATGTGACCGTCATGATCAAGATCACCTACGCCTGTCCAAAGCCTTAAAGCTCCATCGTCATCAAACATTAGCTCCACAGCATAGAAGGGTACCACGACTTCATCTTCTAAGGCGTTAAGGACCACCGTGGGAATAGTACGGGTCATTACTGTATAACCTCCGCAGCCAGAAAGCTGATACCATAGGTGCTAGAGGAACCTACCTGCCACTCTTGTGTATTACTAGACAACCTAAACAGTCCCGAAGCGGGTGCAACATAGACAGCCTCGTTAGTGTAAGCTTTCCGAAGGGCGGGCCAGACTTCTACAGCACCCGTACTGCTAATATCTTCCAGAACCTTGTGTAGCTTGGTATTACCTAAGGTACCAAGTTGTATGTAGTCACCGGCCTTAAGTGTTGCAGCATTTGATAGGGTCAGTGTTACAGAGTCCGCACCCTTAGTGCCAGTGGCAACTATGTCACCATCTACCGCAGTACCTCTAGGGGCAGAACAGTTAGGATCAGACAGGAGAAAGTGGTTCTCTGATCCCCTTAGCGACAACAGAAAAGCTATCCAAGGTTCAGCTAACTCTCTGCGAACAGGGGGGATGGAAACATCTGCTTCCCATGCTTGACCTGCGTGTCTTATAATCTGTTGCTTAAAGGTAAAGGGGGATTGGCTAGTAGCAATAGCATTGACTGCTCTAAAGGTTATTGACTCAAAGCCTATGGTAGTCGGCGCAGTTTTTATTGACATGAGGTTCCCTTACCCAAACGCTTGTTTCATCTGACCACCCCTACGACGATCATCGAGTATCTGCTTTTTAGTCATAGCTGCGATTGAGGGCGCATGCTCTGAGATAATCTTCTTAACGCTTTCGTCACCGTTGGCAGTAAAGTTAAAGTTCTGGTGGATAACGACATTGCTAACAGTGTCTCCTGCTTGACCTTCAACCTCTGCATACACACCAAGCTTACCATTCTTAGACCGCTTAAGTGGCATAATAGCTTCAGGACCAGCTTCACCCATAAGACCAGTCTGGTTATTTGACATAGAAAAGGTAGTTGGTGAGGAAACAACACCACCAGAAGCAAAGGGTATTACCTCTGCTCCACGACTAAAGGCTCCACCCTGAGAATAGGCTTTATCTACACCGTTTTGAATAACCCCGCCGTTAGCATAAGCACTGGCATTGAAGTCCATAAAGCCTGAAATCTGTCCTGCTATCATACCTGTGACCTGCTTAATAACAAAGATGTTCCACAACTCAGCGATGATCTCTCTCGCCATGTTCTTAAAGGCGTCACCAATACTCTTAGTCCCGTCAATTATGGAGGTTACAGCGTCACCAAAGCTCTCTGACATTGCCAGACCCAAGTCTTCATTACGCTTCCGTATCTTCTCTATCTGGGCAACCTCTTTTTCCCTAGCAGCGAAGAGTTCAGCTTGTTCTAGTATAGCTGCCTCGTACTGGGCCCTTCTCTCTGCCGACATGCCTGCCAGTTGTTCACTCACCTTAGACGTAAGGTTAAACTTGTGATTTTCTATGAGCAGCTCCTCCTCAGAGAGACCTATAAGCTGCTTACGGTGTTGTAACTTTAGGCTCATGGCAATAGCTTCTTTACGAAGTATCTCGCCAGCAGTCTTTTGGCCTTTCTTAGCTGGCCGGTTCTTGTCTTCCTCTGCTGCTATATCTAAGAGAAGTCTACGCCTATCTTTGAGGAGGTTGATTTGTTTCGTCTCCTCTTGGGTAAGACTTTCACTACTTACATCAGGGGTCGCACCTTGAGCTACTAGCCTTTTGTTCTCTTCTCTAAGAGCATCGATCTGGTCCTCTACTCTCATTATTTCGGTCGCAGTATCCCCACCAGCTTTAGCCTCTCGGCTAGACTTACCCTCTTGTAACAAGCGTAAGCGTTCCTTTAAGCCCTCTACATTTTGGCCTAACTTAATTCCTTTTCCTGTCATCGAGTCAAAGGCTTTAGCCGCACGTTCTACTTCTTGACGCAGGGTAGCAGCTTCTCTAGCTTGATCTGCAAGATGATCTGATGCTCTCTCAGAGGCATACTGCAATTCTACGGCTGCTTCTGCTGAGTCCTGAGCAGAGGTAACCTGTTGTTCCATCAAAGTAGTCTGCTTATCGGTCAATTGCAGCTGTCCGTTTTTAGCCCTTAAGACCTCATACTGAGCTTCGATCTCCTCTCTTGCAACCTTTCTTGCCAGCTCTACAGCCAACGCCTCGGCCTCTTTATTCTTTCCCTCAGCTTTCGAAAAAGCAATCCTCTGGGTCGCTATCTTATTTTCGTAACCTAGTATTGTCTTTGCGGCATTGGCGGCAGCTGACTCCTGAGCATCCTTAATTTTTGCTGCAGCGGCAAGCCCAGCCTTAAGGCGTATGGCGAGTTGCCTCACCTGTAATTTGTGAGCTGCGATCACGCTTGCCGTAGCCTTCTCCCGTGCTTTCTTCTCAGCCTTCCGTATCTTAACACCCGCAGCTTCCAGTTGCTCATACGCCGTTGTCTGGGCCTTAACCTCAGCAGCAAGTACTTCGGCTAACTTCTTCTTGGCTTCTATCTCTTCAGAAGCAGCTTTAGCAGAACCGTCTAGTTGAGCTTGCATCTCCTTATAGGCTTCTGCCTGAGTCCTGAGCTTCATAACATATTCTTGAGTAGATATGCTAAGTTTATCATAGGCCTCTGGGCCAATCAGTTGAAGGAACTGGTTTATTCTCTTTGCAGCATCCCCAGCCGACCCTATACCCGCAACGTCCTTACCATCTTCATCCTTGAAGCCAGTGATCTTTTGCAAATCCTTGTAGAAGGTCTTAACAGCAGCAGAGTCAACACCCTTACCCAACTCTTTAGCCAAACCCTCTCTAAAGTTAATACCGGCGTTAACACCGGCTATGTCATACATGGTGCCAAACATTGGGAAGATAAAGTCACCTATAGCTATCAGTTGCTGTAGGGTGTGATCTAGTTGTGTCATTTCAATGAGGCTTTTGCCGATACTACCCCTAGCCTCTTTGACAAAAGCCCTAAGAGAACTGTTAAAGTTCGATCCCAACACTGCCGCATCCAAGGCGATATAAGCGTCCCTCATCTTATATATCTCGTCGCTCATACTTCCGTACTGAGATACAACGTCCTCATAATCAAGGTTTGCCTGAGAATCTTTAAGGGCACTTGTTGCAGACTCAAGGTCACTCAAGGCTTCTTCAAGGGTCTTAATACCTTCTTTAGCTTTATAGGCTTGATAAGCTAAGTTACCCAATGCAGCTACAGCGGCAATAACCGCACCTATAACCGCACCACCAGTACCAAAGATACCAGCTAACTGAGAACCCTGTTGCCCGAAGGCTACGAGTGCGTTCTGCCCCGAGGCAATTTGAACAATAAAGTCATTGACCTGATAACCTGCTTGTTGCAGACCAACTGATGCAAATCTCTTGGTTCTCTGTTGGGCTCTGTAGGCTTGATCACCATAACGAGCAAACTGGTTTCCTGCATCCACAAGAGTGCCAGAGTTGTGAGCCTGTTCAAACTCGTGGTAGGAGGCAGTTAAGGCATCCAGCGCACGATCAGCTAACACTGACCCATTCGTTACGCCCCTAAAGGCATCTGCGATATCCAGTTGTTCTTGACGGTACCTACGGGTAGCTGCACCCATACTGTCATACTTATCCCGAAGACCATCGATGCGGTTAGACTCTTTGACTCTAGCCTTAATAAGACCTTCTGTTGTAGCCTTAAGTTCTTTTTGTTGTTGAAGTAGTACCTTATCTGTGTCTATGTTCTCTTGTAACTCAGTCTTCCGCTGCGTAAGCATCCGCCCATGCTTATTTTCAAGGTCAAGCGCCTCTTTACCCGTCAGGTTAAGCCTCTCCCTGATATTGATTAGTTCCTTCTCATAGCGAGTTAGTTGCTTAGTAGCTTTGAGCTCTCTATTGTTTGCCGCAGCTACGAAGTCGTGGTTGCTGACACGATCTACGTTAAGCTTATTGATATAGGCAAGGTTTTTAGCAGCCGCCTTAAGGTCACCCGTTCCGTGTACTACAAATTTTAGGTCTACTACTGGCATTACTGCGTCCTTATGTATATCACGTCAAGCTCTTTAACGAGTTCTACTTCTCTTGGGTTTAGTGGTGTGCCTGTAAGTTCCATCCAAGCTTTTATACTTTCGTAAGGGAGAGGGTTAGCACCACTAAAACCCCCCGTCCTTCCCTTGCTACATGCAACAAAGGCAGACCAAATATGAGACAAAAGAAACGGGAACTCTGGCCCCTCTAACTCCTTTGGTCTAATACCTGTCTGCCTTTCTACTTGTTCTAGGTGTGCAAGTTCGCTTGTACCACTTTGGTCGGCCTTGTTGAGTTCGAAAGAGTGTTCCGCAAACTCAAGCAAGTCTTCGATCAGGCTTTGGTAAAATCCACAGAGTCAGCGATAGCCTCCTCTATTTGATCTCTGATCCAAAACAACTCTGTATAAACGACCGTACAAAGTTCTGGGGTCAGCTTAGGCTTCTTGCCATCATAGGTGATATCCCAGTCTTTAGTGGTACGAACTAGTAGGTTGATCGTATCTGCCTCTAACTCTTCTGCGGAGAAGTTACTAGCTTTTCTCTTTGAGGCTTTGGCAATACGTTTGTTTGTATGTTCATGCAACACAGCCTTATACTCCTTGGTATGAGGAGAGTATACTGTGATAGACATTTCACTACCGTCTGCGTTGGTGAGTGACTCCAAGCTAGATGGGTGTACTAAGAGTACTTCTACTGTGTCGGAGGTAGGCTTTAGGTTCATTAAGTCCATGTCAGGTTCCTGTCAGGGTTATGTCGGGTTAGTAAAAGGGGAGCATCAGACCCGACACCGATGCCCCCCGCCCTAGCTAGGGATTAGGTGAACGGAGTACGCACAATCTTAAGGTTGGTGTTAGCAGTTGTATCATACAAAGCTGTAAAGCTAAGGTTAATGACACGGCTAGTTGGACCATCTACACCTACATCGGCAGAGTTGATCTTAACACGTGGGAAAGTAAATGCGTAACTGTTAACAGGGGAAGCACCGTCTGTAACCGACACTTCGATAGCTGACTCTGTTTCGTTAAGGAAACGGTTAATCAGGGTGGCGTCTTCAAAGTATGCTGAGAACGAACCTGTAACCTCTGCACGACCAACCTCAAGTGCTGGTGTCTCATCAGAGCCAACAACAAAGGTAGGTGCAAACGAGTTAGACACGTTGAAGTCAATGGCGGTAATGATTGCAGAGGATGCAAGGCCAGCTACATTGTTACCAATCTTTAAGTCACCTGAGTAAGCATCGAAGGGGGAGTTAACGCTTGAGGCTGTTTCGTGAGTAAACTGGGTACCACTAATACTCATGCCCTTACCGACCATACCAAAGGTAGTAGTTACCATCTGGTTAGGGGCGATAGAGATACCCATAGTGGAAACAGTTTGACCTGTAAACAAACGAGCCTGATCAATGTCAGCAGAGTAGTCTTCAATGGAGAAGTACTTAGGTGATGTGCCAACTAAAATACTTCCGTCTGACGTATCAAACGAACTAAGCATGGCTGATTCAATGAAGGGGTCGAAGTCTCCACCACGAAGATCACATACAATGTCTCCAGCAGATTGTTTGTTACCGTGACGTTCATGGCGAGGCATACGGTCAGCTTGAATGTCTGTACCAGCAACCAAGTCTTTAGTTAGGTTAAGGCTGTGAGAGGTAAAGGGAAGGACAATTGACTTTGCGCTTGCGTCAACAGTGGGGGTAGTTCCGAATGTGGATTCTACAACGTAGCGTAGGCTAGATCGTGAACCTTGTGCGAAGGTAGGCATGTGTTATTCTCCTAGTTATAAATGTACCAGCCGATTGTAATCGGTATATAGTACCAAGGTGTATCCGTGAAGCCCTGCTGCCTCTCAGCATAGTCTATAGATACGATGGTTGTTGTTTCGCCACTTGTGTAAGAGACGTCAGTGTTTGACTCAAAGTTGTCAATAATTAGTTCAGCTAAGGTTTCTGCTGTAGCGGGGCCAGTATTTTCTGGTGAGTGTACGTTTATATGAAAGATGCCTTTATAAAGTATATTAGCGTTTAGACCTCTTGCTGCTCTTATACGCTGCGTGGGAATAAACTCACACTGAACAAAAGAGGTACCAGTAATAGGGTTAAAGGAAACATTCTCGTAAGCTACAGAAAAAGAGTTAGCAGTAGCTAGAGTAGCTAGTCGGCTTTCTAGTGCAGCTCTAATAGTTTTGTGTATACTAGCCATTACTCAGTCCCTGTATCTACTTCTGCGGTACCAAGGATGTTAGCTAACTGCTGGTAAACGTGAGCTTGACCTTGACCACCAGCTCTGGGGATATTCCCTCTAGGATTGTTTTCAACTATACTGGCATGAGGAGAGTTGTTTCTAATGTTAAAGATGTCTTTAGTTAAGTCTAACTTACCAAGGTCAGACATAAGTTGTTCCCTAGCTATCGAAGGGTTTCCAGACTTTCTTTTACGACCTCTAGCTGATCTACTTCTTGGAGCGCCAGCAGTGTTACTTAACGTATGAGACTCAATGTAGGCACCAGTGTCTACAGGGGAGTTTAATACAAGGTAGTCTATAGCTTGTGTGAGCATCTCTCTGATAGCATCTTCTTTTAGGGCGTCTACACCCTCTATAAGATCTTCAAACGTACCTGTTAGCTTAGTTTTAGACATGACTACTCCTGTACGCTACACATATGACACAAGGCTACACCACCAGAGAAGAGGGTTGTCACAGAAGTTACCTTTACTGTGTCGCCATTGCCTACGACAAGGTCTTCATCATCAGGGGTAATTTCTAGCCCTTGAGCAGCTATAAGAAGCTTCCTCTGACCTCTTACAATCTCGTCATTGTTTCCTGTAAGACCGAGACTGTAGTTATAAAAGTAACCCAGTATGGTATAGTCTGTAGTTACGTCACCAGATATCCCGCCAGTGGCAGGGTCATAGGTGCCATCTGTTGTGATCTTACGAAGAGTCAAAGACTGTCCGTGATCACTAACAAGTCGGAATAAATCACTCGGCCTAAACATTTCTTGCCCCTAGCTAGTGTAATCGTCAGAGTAGTCGTAGCTTTCGGGGTTCTTAAACCTATCTCTTCGGAAGGTAGGATCAATCCTATCAGTGTCTTGACGTACAGCTTTAACAGAAGTTATGCTAACACCGCCTGCCCTTATGCCTATGACGGACCCAGCAGTCTTACCCTGAACGTCAAGTTTCCCTGCAAGGGCCATGTACTGCTTTGCAAGAGTAGAATACTTAGAGGTTAAGATGCCATCAAGGTCTGTGTCTACCAGTCGTGAGTACTTGGACGAGATGGCCCGAGCAACCCAAGCAGCAGATGCGTAAACATTGTTACCAGTTTGAGTGAGGCTAAATTCAATCTCCTCGTTCTGTAACTGGGGGTCAGTAATGTCTGTATCACCAGCCAACAACCTCACACTGTTTAACCTCTCGTCTGCATCAACAGTACCAAGGGTAGTAGGATCATACGTCCAAGCCATTAACCGTTCTCCAACTGTCCGTAATTACGCCTCCAACTACGGATCATTCCTCGCTGCTTGTCTATTACCCTAGACTTCTTGCAACGCTTCTTGTCATACTCTCTTGTTGTTGCACAAGAGACTTTGACCTTCTCATTTATCGTATCTACCAGACCTGAGAGACCATCAATATCTAATGCCTCAAGTCCATCACCAACCTTCATACCAGTCTCCTTAGTGGAGTCATGGAAGAGGGTTCTTTGATTGTAAAGTATACGAACCTTATTGTCATCTACGCTCAGTTCTTTCCAAGGAAAGTGATCACCAGCTTCCCACTGCTTACCAGCACCAGTGAAGGGAACTCTTACGAACGTAGGTCTATCTATTTGAAACGGGAACTCTTCGGGTCTAATCATAGTCGGGGTCTCCTGTGTGGATGGTGGGACACCCTAAAGCATCCCACCTGTGTACGATTATTGTACGATAGCGTTGAAGAAGTAACCCAAGTCTGGGCCAACCAGCTTCATGTCGTAAGCCATCTTAACTTGGATGTGCTCTGCAACTTGCTGACGCTTCAGTGCATCATCCGAGAAGGACTCAACAGTGATACCTAAGTTGTTAGCTCCTGGGATATTGTTCCAAGCAAAGGTAAGACCAGCCGCAGGGCTCATGAGACCCGCATTAGAAGGCGTGTGGCACAGAAGGGCATGCTTACCGCCAATAAAGGCAGTTGACTCTGCAGCACCCTCTACAGCGGTGTTACGCACTGCTTCCATGACGTAGAAGTTCTCTACCTCAAAGATTTCAGCCATCTTAGCATCTGTGATCAGAGCTGTGTTGCTGACAGTGGCGCCACCGTTCAAGCGTGACAGGATGTCTGGGTGGTTGACCAGAATGTCACGGACTTCTTTACCAACAACCATAGTGTTTGGCTTATAGCCACCAGAAACAAGCTGCATGGTGCGACGAGCAAGGGTGACGTTAGCAATCGGTGTTGCGTTAGTGTAGTCGTTCCAGTAGATCGGAACACCAGCACCAGAAGCTGCACCTGAGACAGAAGTTGTCCAGAGGCTATTTGCAAAGAACGTGCTTGCAAACTGCTCTTCACGGTGGATCATCAGGCGCATAGCCAGAGTCTCAGCACCAGCTTGACGCAGGTTCAGTACTTCGTCTTCGTTAGCGATAGTCTGCTCATCGAAGTCCATACCCAAGCCATAGACGTCAGCAAAGTAGCTGCTGTTGGAGATAGCCATACCGATACGGTTGACCTCAGTCCGTGGCGCAAGCTTCTGTACGTCACCTGTGCGGTTCATGTTGGCACGGTCATAGATGTAGTACTTGTCAGACTGACGCTGTACCCCTACCGTGGGAAATACCTTATCAGCGATAAAGTTTGTTTGCGATTGTGCATAGGCCAGTGTCAGGTTAGACAACGGGCGGTCGATATGCACCTGTGATGGGGTTAGATTTGGCATAATTTTATTTCCTTATTCTATGCTATTAGGCGTGTGCGTTGCCAGTGGAGCCAAGTTCAATGGCGATCAACTGGTCAGTTACGCCAGCTTCGTAAGCACGTCCGAGAATGATGTCGCCAGAAGCTGCGTTAACAGCCTTGCCTGCGGCGTCCGAAGCTACATCGTCACCGATAGTGACTGTTCCGCCACATTTGACCATGACTTTGCCAGATACGGTAACGGTAGATGCTGCAGCTGCGGTTCCACCGACTTCGATGACTCCGAAAGCTTGGGCTCCGTCACCACAGACTGCGGCTTTACCAGCCCCGTCCATAGCAGCGAACAGGTGTTGTGAAGTGCTGAGATCAGCAGCAGCGATTAGTGTGCGGTTGTCCCGTGATTGAGTAACAGCCATTTTTATTCCCCTTTATAGGATTTAGTGATCAGAGCTTTGCCTTCATCAGTCTTCGCTACGGCAGCGTAGGCCAAGGCATGCTGGCTCTTTTTCATTTTATTGTCGTCCATGTAGGACTTTACGAGTGCTTCCAACTTATCAGCCGCCGTGGCGAACTCTCCGTCTACGTCAGATTTACCCAGTTCAGTCATGCTGTCAGCAAAGGCTTTGTCGGCTGCTTTGAGTGCTTGCATGATTGTCTCTTCGTCTCCGAAATTGGCAACCAAAGATTTGGCTACTTCAATGTCAAAGTTTGGCAATTCGGCTTCCGCATGCTTAACCAAGATGGCATCTGCTTTAGCAACTTCTGCTTCTTCCAGTGCCTTCAAGATAACCGCAGGAATATCCGCTTTGTTAATTTGCTCATCGCCGTAAGTTACAAACTCAGGCTCAACCATTTTCTCAATGGCATCTGCTTTAACGATGTAACCAGCGTCTTCTAGCGACTTGCTAAGACGATCAACCTCGGCTTTAGCTAGGCCTAGTTCTGCTTTGACTGTATCAACTTCATCAAGAGGGCCTTCGTAGGTCTTCTTCATGTTATACATTTTCATAGCTTCTTCCTCGGACATACCTTTGTCCATGTAAGGCTTAAGCTTTGCTTTCATGTCATCTGACATTTTCTCTACTTCGTTCTCCATAGTATCTCCCTCGGAGTTGTCCCTTTTATAAAGAGAGACCATTGCTTGTTTGTTGGCTGGACGATCCACTAAAGATAGCTCGTCTAGTTCTAGTTGTTTCAGTAAATTAGGCATCGTAAGATTCCTTTACAGCACGACCGCCTATCGAGAAGGCCGCAAGTTCACCAGATTTGACCCGAGCCCAGACATCATCATCGTACACTTTAAAAGCTACGACCCATCCTTCACGGTCACTCTGGATGCCAAGGGATTCACCGATCTCTTTAGTGATAGGCATGGAGTGGATAACCGCCCCAATCTGATCCCCTTTGTGCATTTCTTTGCCGACACGAATGTTCTCCATGAAGCTGTTCACGGCTTTAACAAGCGTCTCTGGTTCGATGACATCACCTTGGCGATCAACCACAGGTTCGCCCTTTTCGGTAACGACTGAGGCCCATCCGTAGACGAGACGTTGTTCATCGTCTGCCTTGAGGATTTGTCCTTCGATATTGTGTTTTGTGAGTTGTGACACTGATGTTCCTCCCTCCCACATTCTGCAAGACCAATATCCTGCTGTTGTTTTGTCCTTCTTTGAGTCGCAGTTATGCCTTGCACGGAAGTTGGCCCGAGCTTTCGGATCATCCCGTCGAATCTCCATGTTGGGGTCACCGAATGATACACGCTTGACTTTCCCTCCACTCTCTACAAAGACTTCAAATTTCTTGTTGCCACCCTGTATTCTACGGGGCTTATTTAGTGTGACTTTCTCACCTTGATACTCAGCCATTATACGCTCCTACAACGAAGTATTATTGCACGTTGTAACTTGGTTGCTATGCTTGTCTGTACTGTGCAGAGGAAGGTGTAATCTGTCAGGTCTAGACCACCAGCGATGTAAATTATGGCAACCCTGTCATTAACGAGTGCTTGCTGGATATTTTGAATACTGTCTTGAATAGCACCACTCGAGCCTTGGATACGATCTTGACCCGCATTTAGTACGGTCTCAGTGGGGTGAGTATTAGACCGTACAGACCAAATCACAGAGCTGATTGTAAATCCTACAGCGATATCAGTCCAGTCTACGCTGTAGTCCAGTAGTTCGTCTGGGTCTTTGTTAGGCCAAATAAGGCTCATGTTCTGTCCTTTTATGCGTCTAAGTGTTGCTCTGGCTTCACTAACTTAAGATGCCTTGGGGTAGCAAATGTAGGGTTGACAATACGGTTCTGAGGCGGACCGGCAGAGACACTTCTTTTTGTGCTGTAGAGGTGTTTGATTGCCTCAAAGTCAAAGTGGATTGCAAGCTGCTGTAGGGTTAAGTTATGGTTCTCGTAAAGAACGTAGCTCGGCCAGAACAATGTAACTTCAGTTAGGATTTCACCCAGAGCAATCGTCTGAGTATCTGGTACCCCTGTACGACCAAGGTCGTGGAAGTACATGGCCCCAGCTATACCTACACTTAGGTTTAATGGCTCGGCAATATCCATAGGATAAGTCAGAGCAGAGTGTACGTAAGACCAGTTTAGGTTCTCTGAGAGGGTCAGGTCGGGGAGAGCAGGGAAGCTTGTATTAGCCTCTCCAGACACAAACGAGTCGCTTGCAACGATACCAGTTACTAACTGTGAGGCTGGTATAGCGTTAACTTCACCCAGAATAGTCATCTCAGAAGTAGTAGGTATCTGAAGCTGCGCTTGGAAGTTGGTGGGGTGGAAAGTTACATTAGGCTTAATTGCACCAAGGGTAACGGTGTCTGCGTTAGGCTGACTGACAGGTTTAACATTGATAGTGCGAGTAACTATGGCGCCTAGACCAGAGTCTAGTTGGTAAGTTTCAGCTGCATCATATCCCGGAAATTCATTGAGGTTCTTACGGACAGCCTTGGGGCCCAACAACTCACCAAGACCCAAGACCTGATCAAAGGAAATAGTGGGAGAGTCGTTTACTACAAGGTCTCTACCAACATAGGGGTAGATGTGATCGTCAGCAGGCCTTTTAGCTTCAGCTCTGAGCTGTGGTCTTGCTGGGTTTAAGAACCACTGAGGGTCAGGTAAGCTGGCAGTGCCAAGATCGAAGGCGGGAAGGAGCTGGTCCTGAGTAACAAAGACACTACCAATCGCAGGGTCAGCAGATGGTCGATGAGGGAGGGCGGAAAAGGCTACAGTTGTTTCAGGAAGGACTACAGGTTCAAAGACATTAACTTGAATCTGACCTAGACTCTGAGTCATTAGTATCGTGTGAGTCTGTGGTACAGGAGTGCCATCAGGGAAGTTAGCAGCAGTAATAGCTGGCTGTAGTTGCATCCCGTACTTTACCCAAGCAGTGCCGTAATAGGTACCAGTGGGTTCGCTGGTTCCACCAGCGTCAATACGTTGAACTCGGAGACCATTTAGACTCGGGTTGAGTGGGTTGTGGATGTCAAAGCCCTTTTTGGGAAGGTCTTTAAACAGGTTCCTGAACTTCTCAGGTCCACCCACTTGCTCTGCAAAAGGGCTAGAGTCTGTCTGAACGTGAGCGTGAGCCCCGTTAGTGATGCCTATCGCATCAGCTTCACCGTAGAACCCTGCAACAGTTAAGCTTAACTCAGAGTCTATGTACTCTGTTGCAGTTCCCTCACCAGTAGTGTTTGTAGGGTTGTAACTATTTAGGGTTTGTATCGCCCCCACAAAGGTACTTGCAAACCTCTCTGTACCCGAATTTGGATACAAAGTCTGATCATCAATATCTGTTGTCAGGGCTAGTGTGGGGGTATCACTTAAACTAGTAATAGTGTAAGTCTGGGTACCATCCCCGTTGTCAACAGGCACTTCATTGTGTTGATATAGGACAACCTCTTTAGAATGATTAGAGAGGGTTGGGGTGGTTGCAGTTGGTAAGGTGTATTCGCCATTAACAAGTTGGGCAAAGGCATCTTGGAACACTAATGGAGCAGTAGATAGCTCTGAACGTACCTTGGTCTGGTAGGATAGTGCTAGATGTTTCTTACTATCGGTAAAAGCAGCTTCTGACCAAACTGGGCGTTCTAGAGCGCCATCCTCTGCGGTTTCAGCCCTGTTGCCTAGAGTAAGGTAATCGCCAAAATCGATGAAAGGTGAATTGGTTGGTTCGAAGTACGCAAGACTACCGTCGTTGGCGTAAACAGCCTCAATCGTGTTTGGTTTACGGTCAAGTACGAACAGGTCACGGTAACTGGTACGATTACTACTTGTAATTGGCAGGGTGCCAAATGTAGGTGTTGTTTGAAGAAGTGCTTCGGTTGTAACTGTGACAGTACCAATAGTAAGGACAACAGCAGCTATACCGTTAGTTATCCAATCAGGTACGGGACTACTGTCGTAGCCAGCACGGACAGTTTCTACCTCGACTCCACCATCATCACCGATAGGTGCTGCTGATAAGGGTGAAAAACCTAACATTAGTAGTTATCAAACCCAGTTGGTGCTGAGTATGTTGGATTTCCACCATCCCCAGTTTGAATTTGCAAACCTATAGAGCCAGCAACATTGTTGTAACCTACAAAGAACCGAACAGCACCAGTGATGTCAGACATTGGCATACCCGCCCCAGTTACAGGGTTGCCAGTAAAGAGGCTCCAATTGTTGTTTATGCCAAACCAAGCCTTTTTTGCAGTCGTGTCGAAGGCATACATCAGTATGTCAGCGGTGGTAACGCTGTTGCCAGTCGTGCAAACACCTGAAGTCCATTTTGAACTGGTAGAAAAGCCTGACTCATTGTCATATGGTCCGTTGTGTCCAACTTCGCCGTTCTGCTTAAACCAAACAGCCACATTGCCTCCGGGACTTGTAGAGTATCCAGTATCGTTGTTAGCGCCCCTTACAGCGTCAATAAAACCAGTGAACAAGCCACCGTTTGTAAGAGTGTGAGCCTGAGTGTATTTGGCCTCAAAGTACCATTTGCCCGTATTCAAAACATCCCCGACTAGGAAGCCATTCGTAGAAATAAACCCACCGTTTGTGGTGGCTGAAAACAGACCAGTTGAGGAAGATGAAAGTGTGTCTCCATTTCGGGACAGCGAAGATACTGTAAAGTTAGCTGAGAATTGCAGTGTTACGGTGGTGACGCCAACTATTGTCGCAACTCCGTCAGATGCCTGCGCCCTAAAGCTAACGGCACCCGCATCAGATGACGTGCCACTAGGGGTCAGTGTGTAAGTTCCGTTTTGGTTAACAGAGACTGCGGTTAGTTGTGGCGGTAACGCACTTGGCCCATACACATTTGAGCCAGAAAAAGCATCCCATGCGTATTGCACAGGATAACCCAGATCGTCTACTGCTACAGTAACTATGTCGGAGGTGGTAGAGCCATCACTTGCCAACAACAGTGTAGCTGGTGGTGCGGTTGTATACCTAGGTGCAACTTGACTACCCGTAGCCACTTTGTCCCATTCAGCACCATCATAGATGTATAACGACTTAGAATCTTCGACCCATATAAAGTCTTTTACCGACATACCCGTAAAAGCTGCAAGAGCCGTCTGATCGGCTACACTTGATATACCACCAGCGGGGGTAACTGGTCCCCACTTAGCAGTGCCACTGTTGTAAGCCAATACCTGATTAGCGTTAGGGACAGTGGTGGCTACATCAAGTAAGTTAGCTAGGTTTTGTACTATATCCTGAGCTAGTACAGTAACAAAGCAAGTAGCTGATGCGGGGACAACTAAGGCAGCATTGCCGCTTTCAGAGCTCTCAATAACAACACGACTCATACCAAATACGCCAGCAGAAACTGTAATAGTTCCTGTGCCTATCTCATACGAAACACCGCTTTCAATAGTGTAGTGACATACGTCTCCTGCAACATAAGCTGCGTCATTGAATGTCTGATAACCATCTACAGCAGTGCCAAAGGTAAGGTCGCCCGTACCCGCAATGCCCACTAGGGTGTGCTTTACTCTGTTGCCAAACTTGACAGTCATTATTAGCGATCCTCAGATTAAGCTAGACGAAGAATACTCGTAGAAGCTCCCGGAGCAGGAAACTGAATGGTAAAATTACCCTGAGTAGAACTTACGGTTCCGCCAAAGTCAAAGATTGCAATTATGTTATCATCACTAGCTGCGTTGTAAGAGGCATTGTACATAACACAACCGTCAGCTTGGACAGTTACAGTGTGAAATGTGGCGTCTGTAAAGTCCATAATAGCAGTAGTGCTACCCGCCTCTATTTTAGGAAAGGTTGATTCGGCAACGGCTCTAGCGCCGGTAGCGAAAGTGTTATAAGGTTGGTTAGTACCACCAGCGTTAGTGCTATAACCAGCACCAGTGGTAAAGTCACTAGCTGTTTCAACGGTCTGCCAAGAGGTGGTGTCTGCATCATAGTCACCAGAGTGACCAAACTTAATCAGAGAGATGCGAATTTCATCATTTGCGAGGTCATGATTACCCTTAAGCAACTCGATCTTAAAGTTCTTGCTTAGAGCTGTTGTAATATCTGGCATTAGTTTGTTTCCTTATCTTCTTCTGGCGCTTCCTCAGTGGGTAAGTCACCTTGTGTGTCTGTGTTTAAGTCGGGGTTGTAGTTGAGTTCTGCTATAGCCATAAGGTCTTGTATAACCTCTGGGTGGTCACTTACGTCAATGTCAGCACCGTTAAGATTACGCAAGAACCCTGAGATTTCACGTAGGTCATGTGGAGCGACATCACCAGCTTTGATGCAAGGCATCAGGTCATAGTTAAGACCGTTAAGCTGCCACAGTCGTTCTACAAGTTGTTTGTTAAGAACATCTACGATAGCTTGAATGTAGCTCTCTAAGGCACGTAGGAACAGGTCAGTCTTACTTTTAGAGAGTGCGTATGATCCATTGTTACCCCCACCGAGCATAAGAAACTCAGAAAGTACACTACGGGCAATGTCATGCTGATACCGTCTTACAATAGGGTCGATGTCTAAGTTACGTGTGCCACTAGAACTCATCAACTCCACGTCTACCAGACGGATGTCTGTAGGAGAGCCATCTTTGTCAGGATAGGTATCACTAGGCGTAATGATGTAGCCCTGTTCGTTGAACTTTACATCACGAAGGATTCCCTCGAGATTGGCAACAAAACCTGACTGTGCTGCTGTAGCGTCTCCTGAGAGATACTCAGAGGGGATACGAGCAACTGGGATACCAGCTAACTCACGTTCCACTGCTATAGCTTCTATGCTCTGTAGGTTGTTTAAGTACTGGTAAGACGTATAAGCGTTACGTAGGATACTACGGCCACTAGGGTCACCGTTAATGCTGGTAGTACGGTAATAAAGGCTTTTGTTAGCTGGGATATAGTGTTGTGAGAGGGCATAGCCTGTGTCCTGATAAAGTCCTAGTACTTCGCCTGTCTTGGTGTCTACATCAAACCGAGAGACTGTCCAAGGCGCACGGCACACAATCTTGCGCACACCCATACGTCCGTCAGTATGCTTACTATATTTCTTGTACGACCTCTGAGTAGGCCCAACACGGCGCTTATAGACAACCTCAAACCAAGCAAAGCCATAACTAAGGCTTGATAGTGCTTCTGCAATATGATCATCAAGGGAGTGTTCCATATCATCAAGGACACTCTCGACAAACTCTGCTTCAGCCTTTGCTGCAGGGGTATCATTAGCTGGCTCCACCTTGAGTTTGACATCACGAAGTACTTGTTCAGCTGCATACATAACCGCACCAATAGTACTGTCATTGTCTCTCATTTCTCGATACTTTCGTATCGCAGCTTTACCTCGTAACTCAGGTATAAACTCGTCAGAACGAATCTGACCGTTACGAACATTCTGACCACTTACTCCAAGGGTCTGTGTGGCCTTACTCTGGCTTAGTTTTCTAGGCATCTATAATAGTCCTTTAGCCGAACTGTAGGCCAATTTAAGTTGAGGCTTGGCGTATCCGTTAAGACTAAGATCAGTGATAGCCCATACCATCGCATCAAGTCTGTCTGGTGATCCCATAGACCCAAGAGGTTCCCACTGAACCATCTGATCTTCTAGGTCGTTAAGCCCTCTGACGTGTTTAACACGACCTTGTTCATAAAGTGCAGATACTGGCTCTGCTCTAGCCATCTTACCTCTTGAGGCGTGGACTAGACGTATTGGTAGTGTTTCATCTTCGGTGTGCAAGGTATGTCTAACCATGTCGCCACCTTGGTTCTTCTCGGCAACAATCCTATCAGCCATATGCTCTCTATATAACTCAACAGCTTTAGCAGCCCAAGCTTGAGGACTGTAGTTGCCTGTGTGGTCTTCTATGACATATGCAGTGCCGTTAACGTCTACACCAGCTACAATGATGCCAGTCATGTCCGAATCAGTGTTATTACTAATAGCTGGGTCTATAGCTACTACAATACGATTTAACTGGGGGACGTCCTCTTTGTCTACTTCACATGATGCTAGGAGGTTTCTGTTCCATAAGGCGCCAGAGGCTTCATCTAGTATTTCTGCGTAGAGTTCTTGTCGCCCTAATCGTGTTCCTTCGTAGGTCTTCTTTACAGCTACAAGAAAGGTATCAGCAAGATTAGCACTGTTATCAAATGTAGAGCCAGTGGATACATGTGTAGTTTCATCATCTAATATACCACGGAGAAGCTTAGTGGTCTTGGGTGTGGTAGTAACGAAGACTACAGGTCGTTTACCTAATCGTAGGCCAAACTGTAACATATCCCAAGTGTCTTGTGCGTTTCTCCAAGCACATAACTCGTCACACCATGCACTGTGAGCTTGTGGTCCCCTAAGCCTCTCAGGGTCTTCTGCTGAGAAAAATACAGCCTTAGCACCATTAGCCCAAGATATACTGTTATTAGTAGGAGACCACACAGGATAACCCATGTCAGCCTTACGGTAGGTTTTGTCGCTCTTGTGGCAGACATTTAAGAGACCTGAGTCTCCCTCAACCATAACTCGTCTGACGTCACCTTTAGTGGGGGCAACACAATGAACGATACGGTCGCCCATCTTGATCCTATGCCTGACCCACTCAGCACCAGCTCTAGTCTTACCCCAACCACGTCCAGCTAAGGCTACCCAAGTGTTCCACTTACCATCTGGCTCTAGTTGGTCTTGTCTAGCCCAGAATGACCAGTCATGCTTTAACTCTTCTGCTTGTTCAGGAGTTAACTGCCTGAGAGCCTCTTTAAGCTTACTTGAGCTTAAGTCTCGTAGAGAGTCTGCTGTTAGCTTACGTTTCGTCTGTTGTGTCAGGGTCTTCAATAATACTTCGCCTGTCTTGGTGTCTACACCTGTGTCCTGATAAAGCCCTACTTAGATTATCCAGTAGGGTTAGAAGGGTCATCTGTATCCTTGCCCAGTAGGGTCATAAGTGCGTCAATGGCACTAGAGTCCTGATCTGGGTCTGTGTACTCGTCGGGGTCGTTAACAGTGCTCTGAGGGCTCCAACCACCTTTACTACGCAAGAACAGCTCTTGTGAGGCGAAGTGTCCGTCTATGGCTTGCTGTACGACTACATTACCTACCTTAGAGACAATCTCTGATCTGGCTTCTGCTATGTCACTACCGTACAACTTATAGAAGGTACCAAGGGAACTAGGGGCGCTCTCATACTTATTAGCTACAGCAGCCATAATATCTTTAATCTGTACACCGTCTTGCACTGCCTGACGGACATACTTAGAGATAGGCTTACTATAGGGCAACACCTGATTTTTAGGATAAGTCATAATACTTAGGGGTTCTTTCGTAGAACTTGAGGTTCTCATGGGAAAATAAGGGGGCAAGGTCAGCTACTCTGCGTCTCACTCATTGCTAAAACAGTTGGGGAGGTATGAGTTTGACTCTTGCCGTGTTATACCACATAGGTACTATTTTGCAAATGTCAACCCCCAAAGGGTAATTATTTTGTATATTTCGTGTAAGACACTGATGTTAAACAAAAGAAAGTTTAAGTGGCGGGGCGGAACACTCTTGTCTATTCTAAGTAAGAACGACAACAAAAACAAAAGGTTTAAGGCTCTAGTTCTTCTACAAAGATTTCTTCTTTAGTTATATCTTCTATGAGGTCTAGTAAGCAGTCTTCTTTAGTTTTATTTATATAGTAATACTTCTTGCCCTTATACTTGACAACACAATAAACACTAAAGTCTATGATCTTTTTGTTGTCATGGTGTACGATTTCTCTAAAGTCTACTAGCACTGGTTAAGTACCCTTATGTTATTATCATTAGGATTATTATTATAGTTGACTCTTAAGAGTACTTAAGTTAAACATATGGTGTCATTTGTCTCTTTTAATTATTAACTATTATGATTAAAACTAATAGTTATCTAATTAAGCTTAACAAATGTATAACATATGTAGTGTCCTGTCCTGTCTTTGACATATAGGTATTAATTTTTATTTGTCAAGGGGTGGCCCCTATAAAAAGTGCTAGATTGTGGTAATAGTGTGTTAAATATGTCACACATCACTTAAGCCAAGGTATTTTTTTATGAGACCCAAGGTATTTTTTTATGTTATAGATAGGAGACCCAAGGTATTTTTTTATGTTATAGATAGGGGTGGAGTCGAGGCTGGAACCTCCCAGACCTGAAATCTGAGAGGGACCCATACTTTAGGTCAGGGGGCCATTAATAAGAACATGCCGCAGACTACTATGCAGCAGACTAAGAAAATAAGACATTCTCCCGCCTCTTTAAGCCAATCTTTAATCCAATCGTTCCACATTTTATAATCCTCTCTCATAGGGATAGGTAAGGGGCCAACTACTAGCCAGCCCCTCGCTTTGGTATTACTTAGCAGCCAGAGCAGCAATTTTGGCTTGAACTTCTGGCGACAAGCTCTGGCCAGTGCTCGGAGGTTTGCTTGCGCTTGCCTCTTCTTGTG